>MDTB01065293.1_pt1 | contig 15738 bp, 17 predicted proteins | sample 811161 | NCBI WGS metagenome assembly MDTB01 (sample SAMN05326650, study PRJNA326480) | marine metagenome | isolation source: seawater | place: Mediterranean Sea | collected 2009 | reverse complement strand
TAAAGCATGAGCACAAGTAAGTTGAATGTTTTTCATAAATTCAATATAAACTATTTAATTAATATTCTTTATTCAACAATAATATATGTACGAAAAATACGGACAGTTTATCGACGGCAAATGGCAAAAATCTTCCAGTGGTGAAACATATGATGTTATTAATCCAGCCACTGAAGAGGTAATAGGGAAGGCATCTAAAGCTAACAGTTCTGATGTGCAAAGAGCTCTAAAATCAGCTGAAAAAGGTTTAGAGATTTGGAGAAAAACTTCACCTTGGGAAAGAGCTAAGGTTATAAGAAAAATTTCTGAATTATTGAGGCAAAGAGTTGATGTTTTATCAAATTGGCTAACACTTGAAGTAGGAAAACCGTTAACTGAAGGTCCAGGCGAAGTTGGTGGAGCAGCAGATATTTTTGAATGGAATTCAGAAGAAACCAAAAGAATATTTGGAGAAATTAATCAAAGTCGTTTTCCTAACACTCGTATACATGTAATATACCAACCTGTAGGAGTTGTCGCAGCGCTCGTGCCATGGAACTTTCCAGTAATTTTAGCATCTAGAAAAATTTCTACTGCATTGGCTGCGGGGTGTTCAGTTATTGTCAAACCGGACGTAATAACACCTGGAAGTGTGATGGAAATAGTAGACATTTGTAGAGAAGCAGGAGTTCCTTCTGGAGTAGTGAATTTATTATCAGGCGACCCAGCAGCTATATCTGAGGAACTTATTAGATCTGATATAATAAAAAAAATTTCAATCACAGGATCTACGAGAGTAGGAAAATTAATTTTAAAACAAGCCGCTGATAAAGTACAAAGAGTTACAATGGAATTAAGTGGTCATTCACCATTTATAGTCTTTGATGACGTTGATTTAAATAAAGTAACAGATATGGCTATCACAGCAAAATTTAGAAATAATGGCCAAGTTTGTATTTCTCCAAATAGATTTTATATACATGAAAAGAAAAAAGATGAATTTGCTAATCTGATGGTGGAAAAAACAAAAAAATTAAAAATTGGTAATGGAATGGATAAAGATACTTTACTAGGTCCATTATGTACTAAACAAAGACTAGAAGGAGTAGAAAAATTAGTTGAAACTACGAAAAAAGAGGGTGGAAAAGTATTGTTAGGGGGAAAGAGAGCGGCAAACTTTAATAAAGGTTATTATTATGAACCCACAATATTCGATAATGTTAAAGATAATTTTACTATTATGAAAGAAGAACCCTTCGGTCCAATAGTTCCCATTTTAACTTTTAAAAATTTTGATGAAGTTATGAAAAGAGCTAATGATAATGTTTTAGGATTATGTAGTTATGTTTACACAACCGATCTTAAAAAAGCTAATCAAGCATCAGAAATATTAGAAACAGGTTGTGTAGCTGTTAACACACCCGCTGTAGCAGTAGCAGAAGCTCCTTTTGGAGGGATAAAACAAACGGGATATGGAAGAGAAGGTGGATCAATGGCGATTAAAGATTACTTAAATATAAAATATACTCATTTTGGCATCTCTTACGAATGAGAAAAAAATTAAAAGATAATTTAATTAATAAAATCTAAAGGTTTGTTAATTCAAGATGAATTATTATGTTTATATGCTCAAATCTAAGAGCCTTAAACCAGTTACCTACGTTGGTTATACACAAGATTTAAGAAAAAGAATAAATTTACATAATTCTGGAAAGGGTGCTAAATTTACCAGAGGCAGAAAATGGGTTTTAATTTATAAAGAAATATTTAAATCAAAAAAAAAGGCAATTTCTAGAGAATATGTTATGAAAAAAAATAGAATTCTTAGAAATAAAATTAAAAACAAATATTTATGAAAATATCTATTTTATTACCTTATAAAGAAAATTTCTCTCCTGAATATCCAGGCGCGGTTTCAATTTTTTTAAACTCAGTTATTAAAAAAAGCAAGTATAAGAAATATATTACAGTTTATGGATATACAGATTTTAAAAAAACTTTCCCGGGAATTAAATACAAAAATGTTAAAATATCAAAAAAAATTCTTGGAATAGGTAGTCAGACGTTAAAATATATCAACGAGTTTTCTAAGATTGAGTCAAAAAAACCCTCTAATATAATAGAAATACATAATAGACCAATTTATGTTCAACTGCTGCCTGAAAATAAAAGTAAGTTAATTTTATATTTTCATAATGATCCATTAAGCATGAATGGTTCAAAATCTATTTATCAAAGAGTTAGATTAATGAGCTTGTGTTCAAAAATTGTATTTAATAGCCAATGGTCTAAAGATAGATTTTTATCTGGTTTGGATAAAATTTACTATAAATCATCTAAATTTATTATAATTAGACAAAGTGCGAACAAACAAAAAATAAATTTAAATAAAAAGAAAAAAATAATTACTTTTGTAGGAAAACTTAATAGAGCAAAAGGATATGATGTTTTCGGATCAACTATTATAGATATACTGAATGATAATAAAGAATGGAAATCAGTAGTAATTGGAGATGAAGAAAGAGAGAAATTATTTTTTTCACACCCAAGACTTGAAATTAAAGGTTTCAAAAAACATAATGAAGTAATTAAAATATTTAAAAGAACGAGCATAGCAGTTGTTTGTTCGAGATGGCAGGAACCATTTGGAAGAACTAGTTTAGAAGCATCAAGTTGTGGATGTGCTGTAATAATCACTAACAGGGGCGGTCTTCCAGAAACTATAACAAACGGTATTATATTAGATAATTTATCAAAAAATGAATTATATAATTCTATTAAAAGATTGATTAAAAATGCACAAAATAGAATTGAACTTCAAAAATTATCAATTAAAAATTTTTACTTAACACACAAAAATGCATCTAGATTAATAGATGATTATAGGTTGGATCTTTTAGATAAAGATAATCACAATAAGAAAAAGAAAGGCAAGATTAAAATTTTGCATGTAACAAATTTTAATGAAAGGCATAACGGAAGGTTATTCTATAACACTGGAAAGAGAATTAATAATGGTTTTGTAAGACTGAATCACAGCGTGTTAGAATTTAGTGATAGAGATATAGTAAGTTATTATCGTAGTGTAAATGATATTGACGGGTCAAAAAGACTTAATAAAAAATTTATTGAGGTAATAAGTAATTATTTGCCTGACTTAATTGTATTTGGACACGCTGATTTAATAAGTAGAGAAACGATAAAGTTTATAAAGAAAATTTACCCTAATATTAAAATGAGTCAATGGTTTCTTGATAGAATGGACTCTAAATGGCTTAAAAATTTAAAGAGATTCAAAAATAAGTTAGATTTAATGGATGCAAATTTTTGCACGAGTGATCCAAAGAAAATAAAAGCAGAAACAAAAGAAAAAATATTTTACTTACCAAATCCAGTCGATAGTTCATTTGAAAAATTAAAAAATTATAATAAAAAATTTCTAGAAAAAGATGTTTTCTTTGCTATGAGTCATGGTGTGCATAGAGGGGTTTTAAAAAAAGGTAAATTTGACGAAAGAGAAAATTTTATTAAAAGACTCAAAAAAATTACACTGGAAATTAAATATGATTTATATGGAATGAACGATATAAATCCTGTTTGGGCAGATAATTTCATAAATAGAATTTCTAAATCAAAAATGGGACTCAATTTAAGTCAAGGTATACCGGATAAATATTATAGCAGTGACAGATTTGCACAAATAATTGGTAATGGTCTATTAGTTTTAGTAGATGAAAGAACTAAATTTTCAGATTTTTTAGGCAAAAATGAAATTGTTACTTATAAAAATATAAATGACCTTGCAAATAAAATAAAAAAATATTCTAAAAATAATATACTTAGAAATAAAATAGCCAGAAAGGGAAGAGAGAAATATTTTAAATATTTTAATTCCAAAATAATTGCAAATTACATTATAGATAAAACTTATAGTATAAATAAAAAAAAATATTACTGGGAAGATAAAATAAAATAATGTTCTCGATAATTATACCTACATTTAATAATTTAGAATACTTAAAGATTTGTCTTAATAGTTTAAAGAAAAACTCAGAATATGATCACGAAATTATTATTCATGTAAATGAAGGAACAGATGGAACGATAGATTATTTAAAAGAAAAGAATTATACATACACATATTCAGCAAAAAATTCTGGTGTTTGTGTAGCATTTAATAAAGCCGTAAAAAAATCAAATAAAAAATATATAGTACTTGGACATGATGATATGTATTTTTGTCCTTATTGGGATTATTATTTTGTTAAAGAAATAAAAAAAATTAAAACATCACTTTTTTTTCTTTCAGGAACGATGGTTCAGCCTTTTAAATCTTACATAGAATTAGATTGTGGAACGAGTCACGAAGATTTTGATGAAAATAAGCTTCTTACTGAATTGCCAAAAATTAAATATAATGACTATCAAGGGACCCATTGGCAACCTTCATTGATCACTAGAGAGACATGGGATAAAGTTAACGGTTTTAGCGAAGAATTTAGCCCTGGTTTGGGATCGGATCCAGATTTTAATTTAAAATTGTGGAAAGTAGGCTGTAGAATTTTTAAAGGATTAGGGAAGTGTAGGGTGTATCATTTTTCTTCACAGTCCTTAAGAAAAAAAGCCTGGAATGACGGATCAAGAATTTTTTTATTAAAATGGGGAATAACAATTAAATTTTTTAAGAAATACTACCTAAAATCAAATGATAAATACGATACAATACTACCTAACCCGACGAAGAATTTTTTTTTCTTAATAAATTTATTTTTATGTAAAGTTAAATATTTTTTATTTAAATTATCAAATTAATTATAAACCTATTCTTTTATCGGACTCTTTATTTAACATTGAAGTAATAAGTCCACTTAATCTCATTTGATATTTACTTTTTTTTTTAATATCTGAAATAACTATATATAAAATGATTCTTATAGATAATCTTAATAAAATGGGAAAAAAATATATATATGCTAATAAATTTAACTTGTTTTTTTTAAAATGATAAAACTTTGACCACATGTAATGCCAACCATAGAAGTTTTTTAGTTCTATTTCATTTTCTCTTTTAGCTTCAACTACACCTTTATCAATTCCTTTTGGGTGAAAAATTTTTGCATAGTTTAATTGATATATGTTAAAATTCTTTTTGATTATTCTAGTACACAAGTCATTTTCCTCAAAAAATAAAAAAATCTTTTCATCAAAACCTCCCACTTGATTAAATACATTCATATTTAGCAAAATGGCGGCACCGCTTATAGCGTTAATTTTGCCAATCTTTTTATTAATATTAGACTGGTTGTGGCTTTTTTCTGATACATTTAAAAATCTTGGTCCTATAGCTCCAAATTTCAATCCTGACTTAATTATTTTTTCAAATTTCTCTAAAAAAATTGAATCTACTCCTTGAATATCTGGACTAAAAGCAAAAAAATATTTTGTTAATACCTTTACACTACCTTTATTAATTGCAGAACCATAACCATCATTTTTCGTCTCTATAATTTCTACGTTTTTTAAATTTTGTATTTTCTTTTTTAAATCACCGTTATTTGAGTTATCTACTACTATGATTTGATAATTTTTAGGTATCTTGTTGATGAATTTTAAAGTTTTTTCAGAACTTTTATAATTTACTATCAAAATCGTTATGTTAATCATTTAAAACTTTATTTTACTTAATGCATTATTTTTAAATATATTAGCATCCCTTATATAACGTCTTACCATTTGTGTTGTTTTATGACCAGTCATTGCCATAATACTTCTTTCGTCTGCGCCAGAGTCTGCTGCAACTGTTGCAAAACCTGATCTTAAACTATGACCTGAATAATTTTGGTTTTCTATTCCTGCTAATTTTAAATGTTCTTTTATTATTAATACTACTGATTGATCTGTTAATCTATGACCAGTAAGTATTGAACCTTTTGCAAATCTTCTAAATATTGGACCGGTTTTAATTTTCGCTAAGTATATCCAATTCTTTAAACTCGTAACTGGACAATATTTTTCATTTGTGAAGTAGGGTAACCCCTTTACTTGACCTTCACCAAATTGATCTGTTTTAGATCTTCTAAGAGTTATTTTTACACCTTCTTCAACAAAGTCTAAGTCTTCGTGGTCAATAGAAACTAATTCTGTTCGTCTAAATCCTCCGCTAAAACCTACAAGTATTAGTGCTTTATTTCTTAACTTTTTAATTTTTTCAATTTTTTGTTCGTCTATAACATTAATAATTTGTTTTAAGTGATTGATTAATATTGGTTTTTTTCCTGTTTGAATGCTTCCTTTTTTTCTTTTTATACCCATCAAGTTTTCAATAATAACTGGATGCTTTGTATCTAAATAATGTCCTTTTAGCTTGTGAACTACACCAATAGATACAAGTCTACGCCTTAAAGTACTTATTTTTGAGTTAGTGGACAGGTGTGTCAGGTATAATGATACAATCTTAGGTTCTGATGGCATTGAATTAAATCCATGTTTTGCACAAAAAGATCCAAAATCTTTAAAGTCTGATTTATAAGCTCTTAGGGTATTATTGGATTTAGATAACTTGAGGTTGTTTAATGTTTCCTCATGAAGTTTTTTTATATCTGTAATTAACTCATTCATATAATTCAATTACTATTGATAACAATTAATTATCATTAGTAATATATTAAGTGATTTTAGATGTCAATACATATAATTTCAAAGCTTATGATTAAATTTATTCTTCCTATAATAGTATTTATAGCTGCTGTTTACGGAATTTCTTACTTTTGGACAAATTCGAGTTTAAAAGGTAAAAAAATGATGGCTTTAGGCTTAATACTAGCCCTTATAATAGGTATTTCTATTACAATTTATCTAATATTTGACTAATGAAGCTAAAAGGAACTAAATTTCAGATAAAAGTATGGGATTATTTAAGGAAAATTCCTCGTGGAAGCGTTAAAAACTACTCACAAGTAGCAAAAGCTATTGGAAAACCGTTTGCTGTGCGTGCTGTAGCCAATGCCATAGGAAAAAACCCTTATGCACCCAAAATACCTTGCCATAGAGTTATAAGATCTGACGGATCGCTTGGAGGTTATTCAGCCAAAGGAGGCATAAAAACTAAGAGATTTTTGCTTAAAAAAGAGGGTATAAAGCTCTAGAATTGTTAATTGACGGGCGATTGGGTCTATTAGCCCCTACTTCACTGTATTTTTTTTCCACACACCAGTCAGTTGTACTCTAAAATCAATGATTACAAAAAAAACACCCTCTATGGCCGATTAAACGCTATATTCACTACACGCAAAGCTTGTAGAATTATTGATAATTGCTGCTATTAGAATGTTCTAAAACACCCTATTTTATTGAATTATAGCCATTCACTATTTTACTTTTCGTCTTCTTTCATAAAAAAATATAATTTTAGGTGTATTTTTAAACTGATTTTTTTACTTTTTTATTTAAATAGGTTTTATTTTTCAATTTTTATCTGTATTTTCTTTATTATATGTAAATAGTATTTACCTATTAATGAATATAATACTTTAACTAAGTAATTTAAAGTACTGTATTTATTGTATATTTTTATATTTATATATTCTTATATTATTTCTATCACTGATAAAATACTCAAATTTCAAATCTAATGATTCAAAAGCTTCATATTTAATCTTAGTGAAATTAGCTAATACAAAAATCAAATTCTTTTTTGCTAATTTATGTGAGGCTATTATAGAATTGATTAGATTGTTGTGGTCTTCCAACCTTTTAAGAGGATCGTTTAAGAAATAACAGTCAAAGTTATGTTTATCAAAATCAAGATCAAAGAAATTTTTATTTAAGATTTTAACATTATTTGAGTTTTTAAAAATTTTAACGCAATTATCATAGGAATTTTTATATAATTCTACTCCAACATAATTGAAATTAAGCTTTTTATTGAGATAGTATAAAACCCTACCGTTTCCGCATCCTAAATCAACAAATGTCTTAATATTTTCATTCTTAATCATTTTGTAGATTACAGATAAAAAGAAATAAGAGCACGGAATTGTATCTGTTGATTTTGCATCATTTCTGATAAAAAAGCTATTTCCTTTAAAGCCTAATAAAATATGAAATATTTCATAAAACAAAATTTTAATTAAAACAAGCCTATAAGAATTAATAAGATCAATTATTTTTTTCATGATATATAATATCTAATTAACCTTTTAAATAATATAAAAAAATGAATTTAGTATACAATTTATTAGATTTGATCTTCATGAATAATAACGAAAATGAAATTTTTAGAAATATTAAGAAAAAGGAAAAAAAAATAATTTTTGATGTAGGAAGTTTTAGAGGAAAATTTACAGAAAAACTAATAAAAATAGATAAAAATAGAATTAATACTAAATTTTATTTGTTTGATCCAAATCCAAATGGCAAAAACTATATTAAAAAACTTAAAAAGAGATATAAGAATATCCGATATAATTGCATTGGTTTAGATAATAAAATTAAAAGAAAAACATTTTATTTAAATAGATTTTTTGAAGCTAGTGGATCTAGTTTTCAAACTATATTAAAAGAGGATAAATTGTGGAATTTTTCGAGAAAAAAAATTCTAGAAATATTGAATATATTTAATAAAGAAAAATTAAAAGATTATAAAGAAATCAATATAAAAACAAATACCATAGATAATTTTTGCTCTAATAAAAAAATCAAAAAAATTGATCTATTAAAAATTGATACAGAAGGTCACGAAGAATTCATATTAAAAGGTTCGTTAAAATTGTTAAAAAAAAACAATATTAACGTTATTTATGTTGAAATTCTCTCTCAAAAAAATAATTATCAATTTAAAAAAAAAAAAATTTGTAAATTTCTTAAAGAATATAATTTCAAATTTATATATGAATATCCTATTAGATCAGTAAGTATTTTAAGCAATTTAAAATCTTCTGATTTATTATTTGTAAATAATAATTATAAATGTGAATAAATTTAACCTCATAAAAGAACACGGGAACAAAATCCATTATATTTTGTTTCCAATTTTATTTTTATTATGTTGGAAAAATATTGATGATTTCGGTGTATCATTAGACGACGAAATTTACTATCTCAATGGTGTAAATACTTACGAATATATCAAGCATTTTTTTTTAAGTTTTAATAATAAAGATATAAATTTAGAAGAATATAGGAGTCAATTAAAAGAATGGCCAATTATTTTTGAATTAGTATTGGTATTTATTTGTGAAATTTTAAACATAAATAAAATAGAAAAAATATATCTAATTTCTCATCAACTTAATTTTATAATTTTCTTTATTAGTCTTTTTTATTTTTACAAATTTATTAATAAAAGGTTTAAAAATAGTTTATTAGCAAGTCTATCAGTGCTGTTTTTAGTTCTTTCTCCAAGAATATTTACTGAGTCATTTTATAATTCAAGAGATATATTTTTTATGTCTTTATTTATTTTCTTTATTCATCATTGTTTTTGTTTTGTAGAAAATAAAAATTATTCAAATTTATTAAAATTGTCTTTTTTTTCAGCACTTTTAATAAATGCAAAAGTCTTAGGATTAATACCATTTTCTATGTTTTGCTCTCTTTATGCATACAATTTTTTAAATACAAAAAAAAGATTTTACGAGAATGTAAATAAAATATTTTTTTTCATAATTTTTAATTGTTTTTTTATATATTTATTTTGGCCTTATTTATGGAATAACCCAATAATTAATTTATACACAGCATTTAGAGACATATTAATTTATCATGAAAATTTAATTGTTTTAAATTTTTATTTTGGTGAATACATTGAGTCCACTTCAACCCCATGGCATTACAGAATAGTTTGGTTTTTAATAACAACACCTTTAGTAATTCTTTTTCTATTTTTTTGCGGAATATCATTAAGTCTTAAAAAATTTTTAGTGATTATAAAAAAATCATTAGCAACAAAATATAAAATTGAAACAAAAGAGTTTATTGATTTGTTTCTATTCCTAGTTTTAATAAGTAGTCTCCTGACAGTAATTGAATTTAATAATTCTAAGTTTGGTGGCTGGAGACATATCTATTATCTTTATCCTATAATTATATATTTCTCGATAAATTTTTTTGATTTCATTTTAAATAAAAAATCTAATAATCTAAAAATATTAATTGTTTTATTAATAACTTTTAATTTAACATATAACTTAAGTTGGATTTACAAAAATCATCCTAATCAATATGTTTATTTTAATCTTGTTAATAAAAGATATTTTATGAATAATTTTGATCTTGATTGGTGGGGCATATCTCATAAGGAAGCTATTACTTATATTCTAGATAATGATAAAAATAAAAAGATTAAAATTAACGGCAAAGGTTTTACAAATTTAAGGGATAGCGTACTTTATTTAGCACAAGATAAAAAGTCCAGAGTTATTCTAACTAATATAAATGAAGCTGATTACATAATTGATAATAAAATGAAAAGAGTAAGAGATTATAAAAAGAATGAAAATATTAACTTTGAAGACTATTATGATATTAAAGTAGACGGTTTTATAATAAACAAAGTGCTTAAAAAAGTTAATTAATATATAAATGGAAAAATACTTTCATATAATATAACAAAAGAGAATGAGACAATATACATTAAAAGTTCTTATAGCTATATTTGCCATTTATGTTTTATTTAAATTAACTATAGGATCTGTTTTAAACTCATTTAGTTCTAAAATTGATAAAATAACAAATCAAACAAACAGAATCGAAATTAAAGAAAAAATACTTTTAGAAATGAAAAAAGGTACAGAGAAAGAAAATTTATTTACAAAAGATGAAAAAATTGTAATTTCAAATTTTATTAAAAAGGTTGTCAAAGAGCTAAATTTAAATTCTACTGAATAATTTTATTAACTTTGTTACAAACAAAATCTATTTCTTGGTTCGTTATACCTAAACCAGAAGGCAAGTAGAAACCATTTGAAGAAAGTAATTCTGATACCGGAAACTTTAAATTTTTTTTTATTAGTTTCCTTTTTTTTAAAATCGTTTGTTTGTGCATTGGGTAAAAAAAATTTCTTGTTTGAATATTTTGGTTTAAAAGTTTTTGCACTATTAAGTCCCTTTTTATTCTATACTTCTTCTTTAATAAGACACCAAAAACCCAATATATGTTATCAGAATATGAATTTTTAAATTCTTGTATTATAATATTTTTATTTTTTATTAGATTTTTATAATACCTTCTTCCGATTTCTTTTTTTCTATTTACAATCCACTTAATATTTTTTAATTGACCTAATCCAATAGCTGCTTGAATATTTGTGAATCTATAATTCCACCCGATATCATCATGATTGAAGCGATTTCCTTTAACACCAAAACAAAGATTTCTAAGAGATTTACATTTATTGTATATTTTTTTATCATTAGTTAAAATCATTCCTCCCTCACCTGTCGTAATGTGTTTGTTGGCATAAAAACTAAAGGTGCTTATATGTCCAAAACTACCACATAATTGTCCATTATATTTTTGACCAATCATTTCAGCGGCATCTTCAACTATTATTATATTTTTCTTTTTAGCTACTTCTAAAATCTTTTTCATAGCAACTGGAAATCCGTATATATGTGTAATTATTATAGCTTTTGTTTTTTTTGTTATTTTTTTTATTGTTTGTTCGACTGACATATTCCAATTGGAAATATCACTATCAACTAATACGGGTTTGATCCCTTCCTTTATTAAACACATTATCGAAGATATGATTGTAAAGGTTGGTATTATTACTTCATCATTTCTTTTCAAATTTAAAGATTTTAATGCTACTTCTAAAGCTGCTGTACCACTTGAAACTGCAATACCGTATTTACGATTATTGTATTTGGCAAAGGAATTTTCAAATTTTTTTACCAAAGGTCCTTCTGATGAAATCCATCCTGTTTTTAGAGCTTCATTAACATACTTTTTTTCATGACCAAATATTTTAGGTTTATTAACAGGAATAAATTTATTTCTTAATTTTAATTTTTTTTTCATCAATTTCATCAAATTTAACCTTATCTAACTTATTGATATAAGGGCCTTGTTTAATCTCTAACATTTGTACACTTTTTATGGCCTTAAAACCATGAGCGCCATGAACTAACATTATTATATCTTTTTCTTTTAAAATTTTACTAAATAAATACTTTTTATTTTTTTCATAAAAATCTACTCTTAAAACTCCTTTTAAAATTAATATCACTTCAGAAGTGTGGAGTAATTTTCGTGTTTGTTTTTTATGTATATGAGGTTTAATTATATGATTTTTCTTATGATACATATAACCAAATTGTTGTATATCTTTATTATCAGTAAAAAAAGAAATTCCTTTTTTATTTCTATATTTACCTCTTACAATTAAAGCGAATAATTTTTTTTTAACTTTTATTTTTTCTATCATTATTAATTTCTTCTAAATCTTGTTATTATAACTCTAAAAAAATAAAAAAAACCTAAAATAAAAAACCTTAGTAAGTTAGGCGAAGTGGTAGTATTAGCACCAATTTCATCTTTTTTTTGTTTGTAGGGTATTTCTTTAATAGAAAAACCTTTTTTTAAAACATCATATAAAAACTCTATAAAGAAATCTCCATGACCGTATCCAAGAATTGTTGTTTCGTTTAAAACAGATCTTTTCATTATAAAAATTGAACTAGTATAATCTTTAATTTTATTACTTAGGATAATTCTACAAAAAAAATTAATTAATTTACTGCAATTAACTCTAATAGGTATTCTTTCATCTGATCCTCCTTGGACATATCTTGAAAGAAGAATTAAATCATGCTCTTTGAGCAATTCAATCATTCTAGGAAATAATATAGCTAATTCACCCATATTTGTATCAATCCAGCCTATATTTTCACCGTTAGACTCAATTACCGCTCTATTAAAAGCAGAACCTAGACCTTTGGATTTAGATCTCTTTATTACCTTTAAATTATATTTACTTTTTAAACTATCAATTGTAGCCAAAGTTTTATCAGTCGAATTATCATCAACAATTATAATTTCTAGGTTATTAATTGATTTTTGTAAGCTTAAAATTGTATGTTCTATATATTTTTCTTCATTGTACGTACATAAAAGAATAGAATTTTTAATCATTGTCTTTTTCAATTTTTAAATCATTTTCCATCATTATTCTAACGAGTTTGTCTATATTAGTTTTAATTTCAAAATTAAAATATTTTTTTGCTTTTTTAGTATCAGCAATTAAGATTTTATTTTTATTTTTTCTAAATAATTTTTTATCAATACGAATATATTTTGAATAATTTAAACCAACATAATCAAAAGCTTTTTTAGCAAAGTATTTTATAGACGTGGCTTTACCTGAACCTATTACAAAAAAATCTGGATTATTTAATTGCATAATTTTAAATGAGGCTTCAACGTAATCTCTTGCATACCCCCAGTCTATTTTTGTATTTATATCTCCAAGGTAAAGAAATTTTTGTTTTTTATAAAAAATTCTAGCCGCAGCTTTTGTTATTTTACGTGTTACATACTCTGGAGTTCTTCTTTCGGATTCGTGGTTAAAGAATATACCACCATATATCTTAAGATTGTGCACTTTTTTATAAAATTCACAAATGTGAAATGCGCTTGCTTTGCTTAAAGCATAAATACTCAATGGAGCAAATTTTTCTTTTTCATTAAGTTTTTTCTTTACTAAATTTCCAAACATATTAGATGTAAATGGTTGAAAAAACTTAATTTTTTTATCATTATTTTTAATAATTTCTAAAATTTTTAGAACTGAGCCTGCCGTTACATCAAATGAATAAGATGGAATTTGATAACTCCATCTTACATGATCTTGATCAGCAAAATTGTAAATTTCATTTGGTTTTACTTCTTTAATTATGTTTTCTATAGAAAAAATATCAAGCAAATCTCCATGCACAATTTTAAAATTTTTTGAATTTATAAAATTTTTAAGATTTTGGTAATTTCTATTTGAAGATTTTCTTATTAAACCAAAAATAAGAACATTTTTCTTTTTTAACAAATATTCAGCTAACAAAGAGCCATCTTGCCCGGTTATACCTAAGATTAAAATTTTTTTTTTCATATTATCTTTTAATTATTCTTAATTTTGGAAAAGGTACAATAAATTTTCCACCTTTTTTTAGCCATTTTGACTCTCTTTTAACAAATTCTTTAATAAATCCCCAAGGTGTTACTAAAAAGTAATCTGGATTTAATTTTCTAGCCTCCTGTTCACTAATAATCTTAATGCCAGAGCCAACTGTAAATTTACCCCATTTTTCAGGACTTCTTTCTGATGCGTATGGTATTACTGATGAATTTAACCCGTAATACTGTAATAGAGTATTTCCTTTGGTGGAGGCTCCATATAAAAAAATCTTCTTATTTCGTTGAATTTGTGTTTTTAAAAACTTTCTCATTTCAAATTTATTTTTTTTTGCTCTTCTTACAAATTGTTTCATCATTAATTCAACATTTTCATTCTTCAATTTAATACTACCTTTTGAAAATTTCTTACAATATATTCTATAACTTCCACCATTAATATTATTTTCCTCAATTTTAAAAATTTCTAAACCATTATTTTCAAATAAAAATTTTAATGATTTTAGTGAATAAAATTCAATATGTTCATGACATATATTTCCAATATCATTTTTTTCAATCATTGTTTTTAAGCACATAAGTTGTGCTATAAAAATACCGTCATCATGAAGTGCTTTTGCTGCGTCATTGATAAATGTATTTGGGTTTTCTAAATCATAAAACATTCCAATAGCAGTAATAATTTTAGGTTTAGATAAATTATTTTTATTTATAATTTTTAAAAAATTTTTATAAGACCAAAAATTTTCTAATGAATAATTACAATTTTTTCTAAGACTTTTCGTTAAATTCTTTGCTGGTTCACATCCTATTGTTATATATTTTTTTTTATAATATTTTAATAAAGTACCATCATTAGCTCCAATATCTAAAATAACATCTTTATTATTCAATTTTATATGTTTAAGACTGCTTGAGTAAAGTTCTCTCAAACCGTCTCTCATGGTCTGTGTGACTCCTGATTTATACCAGTAAAATCGCCTGTACATCAATTCTTGAGGCGCTATATGAGAAAGTTGAATTAATGTGCATTTTTTGCAATATAATAAAGTTAATGGACACTTTATATTTCCTTTAGTTATTTTTTTTTTTTCTACAAAATTACTTACAAAAAAATTACCTAGTTCAAATATTTTAGATAGTTTTTTATTGGAACACAGAAGACATTTTGTTACTTTTATATTTTTAAGTTTTTTAACCATATGAATTAGGTAAAGTATCTTAATGAAAAATAAACTACAATTGGAATTGTTATAAATGACATTATTGTAGAAGTAACAATAACACTTGCAACGCTATCAACTACCTTTTTTTCTGAATACATTGAACCCACCAAATAAGTTAAAACTGCACTAGGCATACAGGATTGTATTAAAAGAACACCTGCTGCAAAACCATCTAGATTAAGAAATCTAATTAATCCAAATCCTATTATAGGGCCAATGATTACTCTAACTGCTCCTAAAATTGATGCGTGTGTCCATGAAACCACTTTTAATCTTGATAAAGCTATACCTAAAGACATTAACACTAAAAATATAGTGGCGTAAGTAAGTAAAAATGTTGTGTTTTCTAAATACCCAGGAACATCCCACTCAAAATATAAAAATATTACTGAAACAATTATTCCG
>MDTB01097281.1_pt1 | contig 15739 bp, 14 predicted proteins | sample 811161 | NCBI WGS metagenome assembly MDTB01 (sample SAMN05326650, study PRJNA326480) | marine metagenome | isolation source: seawater | place: Mediterranean Sea | collected 2009 | reverse complement strand
TATATTGTTTTTTGTTTTTGTTGTGTTGAAAAAGATTTTTTGCGAAAATATGATAGCCGGGTCGGCTAACATCAGCAACAAAAAATAAATAGTTGTGATTTTCTAAATTTAAAACAGATTCAATGGAAATTAGATCAGGCATATAAATTGGTCCAGGTGGAAGTCCTCGGTATTTATAAGTATTATATGGTGAATTTATTTTGAGATCCCTATACAAAACTCTTCTTATTTTCACGTCGAAACCTTTTTTTTCTTTTATACTGTATATTACAGTCGGGTCAGCCTGAAGCTTCATTCTTTTTTTTAATCTGTTAAAATATACTCCTGAAATTGTTGGTCTCTCATCTGGCTTGGGCGTTTCTCTCTGTACAATTGATGCCAAAATAGATACTTGAACAGGACTCATATCAATTGAATCTGCTTTATTTAATCTTGATGAATTCCAAAAAGTATTAAATTGATTAAGCATACGATCTCTGAATTGTGTAGAATCTGTATTCCAGTAAAATTCATACGTATTGGGAAGAAAAATTGCAAAAACTGATTCTTTTGTTAATTGATTATTTAAAAGAAAATCTGTATCCATAAATGATTTCATCAAACTTATACTATCTGCCTCAATCATTTTAGAAATTTTAGATGCCAAATCTTCAATTCTTTCTAAATTATTAAAAGTTACTTTTACCGGAATATTTTTTGATCTTAAAGAATTAATAATTTCTTTATTAGAAAACCCTTTTTTTATTTCATATTTACCAGGTTTTATATTCATTACATACTTGGTTTTATATGCAGCATTGAAAAATGTAGAAGAATCTTTTAAAAAAGGAGTGATTTGTTTTTGAAAATGATTTAAACCTGTTCCAGATTTAATATAAATAAAAATAGATTCATCATTAAAATTTGTATTCTCCGAATAGTACGTTTTATAATAATGAAAAATAAACATTGAGGACATAAACAAAAGACTTAAAATACCTAAAGAAATAATAATTTTATATAATTTTTTATTTTCCATTTATATTTGAATTTCACCTGAGAATATCATTTCTACTTTTCCAATTAATTTAATATTTGTATAACCTAAATTACTTGTATCAAATGTAACAGTTAGTTCTCCACCTTTTGTTTTTATTTTTATGTTTTTAGAATCAGTTTTTCCAGAGTAAAACATTGCCAAAGCAACTGCTGTCACACCTGTTCCACATGAAAGCGTTTCATTTTCTACTCCTCTTTCATAAGTTCTAACTTTAAATTCATCTTTAGAATAAATTTTTACAAAATTTACATTTACTCCTTTTTCTCTAAATCTAATATTATTTCTAATTGATTTACCTTCATTGTACACATCTAAATTTTCAATATCCTCAACAACCTTTACATAATGTGGAGAGCCAGTATCCAAAAATAAATCATCATTGAAAATTTTAATATTATTTACTGGTTTCATCGATAGCGATACAATATTATTTTCAATAGATGCGTCATGATTTCCATCATAGGCAACAAACGAAGTATTATTATTAATCAGATTATGAATTTGAGCAAACTTAACTGAACATCTTGCTCCATTTCCACACATGGAACCTAAAAATCCATCTGAATTATAATATACCATTTCAAAATCTGAATTTGTTGATGGATTAATTAATATTAAACCATCAGATCCCACACCATTTTTTCTGTCACACAATTTTTCTATTAGGGAATTATTTTCATAGGGAAATAACAAATCTTTATTATGAATTATAATAAAGTCATTTCCAGTTCCTTGAAATTTTTGAAATTTTATATTCATTTGGAATAGTTGTTGTAAATATAAATTTAAAGCTGTTAAAATGTAGTTAAAATATAACTACAATACAATTTAAAAATTTAATTTTGATAAAAATAAATGAAATGAAAAAACTCTTCTATTCCCTATTTATTGCTATTATTGGTGGTGTATTTTCTCTATCTATGCACAATTTATTTATCGATCATGATTTTGATTCCCAAAACCCATTAGATAAAAATAAATTAGTAAATATCTCTTACAACCCAAGTAACTCACAAATTCCAACTAATAATACAAACTTTACAATTGCTGCTGAAAAAACTATAAACTCTGTGGTTCATGTTAAAAACACTAGCGTTTCCAGTAGATCTTCATCTATTTGGGATTATTTTAATGACTCATCTGGAGACAGGACTAGAGTTGGTATGGGATCAGGTGTGATTATCTCAAGAGATGGATATATTATAACCAATAACCATGTTATTGAAAGTGCAACAACCATAGAAGTTACCACAAACAATAACAAATCATATAAAGCTGAGTTAATTGGTAAGGATGAGATTGCTGATATTGCCGTGCTTAAAATTGACAGCGATGATACATTTCCATACATTAGATTTGCAGATTCAGATCAAACTAAAATTGGAGAATGGGTTTTAGCAGTTGGAAATCCGTATAACTTAACTTCAACTGTTACTGCAGGCATAATTAGTGCAAAATCAAGAGACTTAAATGATTATGATTCCAAAAATCAATCTTTTATACAAACGGACGCAGCTGTTAACTCTGGTAATAGTGGAGGTGCACTTGTAAATACAAATGGGGATTTAATTGGAATAAACACTGCTATCACAAGCGGAACTGGTGGTTTTGTTGGTTACTCTTTTGCTGTTCCAAGTAATGTTGCAAGAAAAATATTTGAAGATATTATTGAATTTGGAAATGTTCAAAAAGGTTTACTTGGTGTTACCGGCTTTGGATTAAATTCAAGAAATGCAGATGAGTTGAGTATTTCTCTTACTGAAGGATTTTATGTAAATGATGTAGAGCCAACAATGGGAGCTGCACTTGCAGGAATAAAAAAAGGTGATGTAATTATGAGTTTAGATAATATTAAAATTTCTAAATTTTCAGATTTATCTGGTTACTTAAGTACTAAGAGACCTGGCGATATTGTTCTAGTAGGTATTATTAGAAATAATAAAAATTTGAAAATTAAAGTAAAACTAGAAAAAAATGAAAATGTTGACTTTTACGGAATGCAACTTAAAAACATCTCGAAAGAAGAATTAAATCAACTTGGAATAGAATATGGAGTTAAAGTATTGAACCATAGAAACAACACCCTTTACAGAATGGGAATTTCACCTGGCTATGTTCTAATAGAAATTAATGGAAATGAGATCAATAGCACAGCTGACATTTCTGAATTTTTGAATGACAATAAAATCAACCAAATGACATTTGTAAGTCCTGCTGGTGAGAAGGAAAAGTTGATATTTGAGTAAAATGCTTAGAATTGATATAATAACTGCTTTACCAAAATTAATACACAGTCCATTCAGTGCATCCATTGTAAAAAGAGCTATTGAAAAAAATATAGTCGATATTAAAATCCATGATTTAAGAGATTATACAAATAGTAATAAAAAGCAAATAGACGATTATCAATACGGAGGAGGGTCTGGGATGGTTCTGATGATAGAACCTATAAAAAATTGTATATATTCTCTAAAAAATGAAAGAAATTACAGTGAGATAATATATATGACACCTGATGCCCAACTTTTAAATCAAAGCATCTCTAATAAACTTTCTATTTCAGGAAATCTTATAATACTTTGCGGCCATTACAAGGGGGTTGACCAAAGGGTTAGAGATGAGTTTATCACCATGGAAATATCGATTGGTAATTATGTCCTCTCAGGAGGCGAATTGCCCGCAGCTGTTTTATGTGACTCCATAATCCGTCTTATTCCTGGTGTTTTAAATGATGAAACCTCCGCATTGTCAGACTCATTCCAAGATGGTATTTTAGCTCCTCCTGTTTACACTAGACCGGCAAATTTCGAGAATTTAGTAGTACCAGATGTTTTATTATCTGGGAATGAAAAAAAAATAGAAAACTGGAGAGAAAAAAAGGCAATAGAACGAACAAAAAAAATAAGACCAGACCTTTTGAATGATTAAATTTCTAAGTAAAGAAAAAAAATAGTAAATTCGCAATCCAATTAATTTAACCGCTGACGATAATCGTGAATGTTAATTTAATTTAATTTAAATCTCACACACATGGAATCTTTAGTTGAATTCGTTGAAAATGAATTTGTAACAAAAAAAGAGTTTCCCACTTTTAAGTCAGGTGATACCATTACTGTTTTCTATGAAATTAGAGAAGGTGAAAAAGTCAGAACTCAGTTTTTTAAAGGTGTTGTCATTCAGATAAAAGGATCTGGACTCACTAAAACATTTACAATAAGAAAAATGTCTGGAACTATAGGGATTGAAAGAATTTTTCCTGTTAATCTACCATCAATTCAAAAAATTGAAATCAATAAAAAGGGTAAAGTTAGAAGATCTAGGATATTTTATTTTAGAAAACTTAGAGGAAAAAAAGCAAGGATTAAGGAAGTTAAGATTTAAACAATATTTGTAATGAAAAAAATTATTGTTAAGAAACCCGTAGTTGAGCTTGACGGTGATGAAATGACTAGAATTATCTGGGATTTTATTAAAAAAAAGCTAATACTACCCTATTTAAAGCTAGATATAAAATATTATGATTTAAGCATCAAAAATAGAGACTTTACAGATGACAAGGTTACTGTTAGCTCAGCAGAAGCCATAAAAAAGTATAATGTTGGTATAAAATGTGCTACAATTACACCTGATGAAGACAGAGTTAAAGAGTTTACATTAAAGAAAATGTGGAAATCTCCTAATGGAACTATTAGAAATATCGTGGGTGGAACAGTTTTTAGAGAACCCATAATCATGAATAATATTCCTAGATATGTTCAAGGCTGGAAAAAGCCTATTTGTATTGGAAGACATGCTTTTGGAGACCAATACAAGGCAACAGATATTGTAACACATGGTAGAGGTAAACTTACTATGACCTTTACGCCCCATAATGGTGACCCGACTAAAACCTGGGATGTATATAATTTTGAAGAAGATGGTATAGCAATGAGCATGTACAACATTGATTCATCAATTTATGGTTTTGCAAGATCATGCATGAATCGAGCGTTGAGTAAAAAATGGCCACTATATTTATCTACAAAAAATACAATTTTAAAGGCATATGATGGTAGATTTAAGGATATCTTTCATGAAGTTTATATAACTGAATTTGAAGAAAAATTCAAAGTCGCTGGTATTACATACGAGCATAGATTAATAGACGATATGGTAGCTGCAGCTATGAAATGGGAAGGTGGTTTTGTTTGGGCTTGTAAAAACTACGACGGTGATGTTCAATCCGATACTGTTGCACAAGGATTTGGATCCCTTGGTTTAATGACCTCAACTCTTGTTACACCTGATGGAAAAACTATGGAAGCTGAAGCTGCACATGGAACCGTTACCAGACATTTCAGAGAACATAAAAAAGGATGTGAAACTTCTACAAATCCAATTGCGTCAATTTTTGCATGGACCAGAGGATTAGCACATCGTGCAAAGTTGGACAATAATGCTGATTTAGATAATTTTTGTAAAACACTTGAATCTATATGCATTCAAACTGTTGAAAGCGGTAAAATGACTAAAGATCTTGCCTTACTCATTCATGGCAAAAATTTAGAAAGATCACACTATCTTAACACACAAGAATTTTTAGACGAAATTCAAAAAAATTTAGAAGCAAAAATTAGCTGATCTATTAATAAATTAAACTGTTTATTTATTTTAAAATATTTCTTTAAATAAATATATGTCAAAAAGAGGAAGATTATTTTTTAAATTCATTCTTGTAATTTTTCCATTATTTGCTTTTACTCAAAAAGAATATACTCTAAGTGGTTATATTATGAACATCACTGATAACGAATTGATTATTGGTGCTAATATTGTTATTACCAAAAAAAATATTGGTGTGATTAGTAATTCTTATGGATTTTATTCATTAACTCTAAACGAAGGCGACTATGAAATTACAATTAGTTCTGTTGGTTTTAAAACAAAAAAAATAAAAATTAATTTAACTAAAAACACTTCTCAAAACTTTTATATCGAAGATGAAGTTGAAATTTTAGATGAAGTGATAGTCACTAACAATTCCGAAGAAATTGATTTGTCAAAACCTATAATTAGTCTTAATATAATTTCTGGTGAAACAATTAAACAAACACCTGTTTTATTTGGAGAGTCAGATGTTTTAAAAACAATTCAATTATTGCCAGGTGTTTCTAATGCAGGAGAAGGATCTGGTGGTTTCAACGTTCGAGGAGGATCAGCCGATCAAAATTTAATACTTTTTGATGAAGCAATTATTTATAATTCATCTCACTTGTTTGGACTTTTCTCAATTTTTAATGCTGATGCAATTAAAGACGTAAAACTTTACAAAGGAGGAATACCTTCCTCTTATGGTGGTAGAGTATCGTCAGTCTTGGATGTTTTCCAAAAAGATGGTAATAGTAAAGAGCATAAATTAAATGGTGGTATTGGTGTCATTTCCAGCAGAATTTTGGCAGAAGGACCATTAAAAAAGGATTTTGGTTCCTACCTGATTGCTACAAGGGGGTCATACGCTCATTTATTTTTAAAATTTACAGATATAGACAATTCAGCTTATTTTTTTGACATAAATACAAAGTCAAATTTTAAAATTAATGACCATAATACAATTTATTTTTCTGGTTATTTTGGTAGAGACAAGTTTAAGCTTAGCAATACATTCTCAAATATTTATGGAAATTCGACTTTTAATCTAAGGTGGAATCATCTCATAAATGAAAAAACTTTCTCCAATACTTCACTCATATTTAGTGATTATTATTATGGACTTACGTTAGACTTTATTGGATTTAAATGGAATTCTGGAATAAAAAATATGAATGTCAAATTTGATTTAAAAAATTATTTTTCTAATAACATTCAGTTTAACTATGGCATTAATTCTATTTTTTATGAATTTAATCCTGGAGAAATAAATCCAATAAATAATTCTGGAATTAATTTTGAGAAATTTGCAAGAAAATTTGCACTTGAAAATTCTTTATATTTTGATGTTATTCAAAAGTTTTCTAATAATTTTTCAGTCAGATATGGATTAAGAATAAACCAGTTTCTGAGATTTAGACAGAATGATTTAAATAGTTATAAAAATAATAACCCAGTTGAATTTGATGAGGCTCTGGGAATCTATAGAGAAGCCACAAAACTTGGCGATTTTTCAGACATCAAAAATTCAAAAATTATAAAATCATTTTACAACTTAGAGCCTAGAGTTAACTTTTCATATAAGTTCAAAAATCAATCAATAAAAGCATCTTACAATAGATTAAATCAGTACATTCATTTAATATCTAATACTAATGCTCCAGCTCCACTTGATGTTTGGGCTCCGAGTGGACCATATCTAAAACCACAAAAATTAGATCAATTTGCTCTTGGTTATAAAAAACAAAATAAAAATGGAATTAATTTAGAGACGGAATTATTTTTTAAAAAAATTAGCAATAGGCTAGATTACATTGATGGTGCTGACTTAGTTGCTAACAAAGCCGTTGAAAGAATTTTATTACCTGGAATTGCACGTGCGTACGGATTGGAAGTTTTATTTAAAAAAAATAAAGGTGTACACAATTATTGGTTAGCCTATACCCTATCAAAATCTGAACAAAAAACGTCTGGAAGGAACATAAGAGAAATTGGCATAAATAATGGAAAATGGTATAACACAGGACATGACAAAACACATGATTTTAGTTTTGTTTCTAAATATATTATTTCAAAAAAATTAACTCTTAATACAAATTTTATTTTTCAAACAGGTCAACCAACCAACTACCCAGTAGGACAATACACCTATCTAGACTTGGTTGTACCTAACTATGGTGAAAGAAACTCTAGAAGACTTCCAAATTACCATAGACTTGATATTTCTTTGACATTAAAATCACAAAAGGGAAAAAAATATGATAGTGAGTGGGTCTTTGGAATTTATAATTTGTATAATCGTGATAATGCTAACTCTATTTTTTTTAGAGAAAATAGTGAAACATTAAAAAATGAAGCTGTTCAAATATCTATTTTTGGAATTGTTCCAAGTATAACTTATAATTTTAAATTTTAAATGAGAACAAAATATTTATTAATAATTTTTTTATTTTTTACTGCATGTGAGAAAATAATTACTGTTGAAACTGAATTTCAAGACCAAAGAATGGTTATTGATGCAAGTATCATGAAAGGAATAAATGATGATAATGCTGAAATTATTGTAAAATTATCATCTACAACTCCGTATTTTAGTAATACTGATAGTTCAATCAGTAATGCTAATGTTTATGTAATGCTTGAGGATGAAAAAATATTTCTAGAACACAACTTAGAAAAAAAAATATTTGAAAAAACTATAAAAAGAATTGACTATGAGACAGATTATGAATTATATGTTGAACATAATAACAACATTTATTATTCAAAAGAAAAATTGATAAGAATTCCCAAAATTGAAACCGTAACTTTTGGATCCAGAAAATCTTTACAAGAAGATGAAATTGAGCTACTAGTTTCTTTCACAGATCTTGACGGAATAGGTAATTACTATTTGTGGAAATTCGGTCCAAAAGGGTTGAATAATAAATTTGACTATTTAGTTGCTAGAGATACATATATTGAAGGAAACAAGTTTACCTTCTCGTTCTTTATTGATAAAACAGAATACTTTAAAATTAATGATATTGTAACAATTGAACTTTCGGGGATTACAAAAGATTGCTACAATTACCTCAATATTTTAACATCACAAGCTGGAGCTCAGTCAGGAAGACCTTTCTCCTCTGCTAATGCACTTGTAAAAGGTAATATCATTAACCAAACTAAACAAGAGAATTTTCCGTTGGGTTATTTTAGAGTTTCAGAGTTCGATTCCTTTAATTTATCAAAAGATGATGCTCCTGATGGGTTATTTGATTAACTTTATTTAACATGGACTTTAATAAAATTACTGAGGAGAACTCAAATTACAATGATCTTGAAAAAAAATCAATTGATCAATTAACAAAATATATCAATAATGAAGATCAATCGGTAGCTAACTCAGTCAAAAAGGAATTATTTAATATCAATAAATTGATTGAAAAAGTTATCCAAAAACTCAAATCTGGAGGTAGACTATTCTACATTGGTTCTGGAACAAGTGGAAGACTTGGGGTTGTTGATGCTTCTGAATGTCCCCCTACATTTGGAGTTGATTCAAATTTAGTTATTGGTGTCATTGCTGGAGGTGATAAGGCAATAAGGAAGAGCATTGAAAATGCGGAAGATGATAAAAATCAAGGTTGGAAAGATTTAGAAAGTTATAATATTTGCCCTAAGGACTTTGTTGTTGGGATTTCCGCATCGGGTACCACTCCCTATGTGATTTCTGCTCTAATCAATTGTAATAAAAACAATGTTAGCACTGGATGCATTACATGCAACCGTAATAGTACTATCGCATCTGTTTCTAGATATCCGATTGAGGTCGTAGTTGGGCCTGAACTAATTACGGGTAGCTCAAGAATGAAAGCAGGTACAGCTCAAAAACTAATTCTAAATATGATATCTAGTGTTAGCATGATAAAAATGGGTAAGGTTTTGGACAATAAAATGGTAGATATGCAACTATCAAACTTAAAATTAATTGACAGAGGAAAAAGAATGTTGATGGAAAAGTTGTCAATAAATGAATCGAAAGCAGAAAAAATTTTAAAAAAATATAAAAGTGTTAGAAAAGCTTTAAAAAATTTTCAAAATGAAACCTAATTATTTTAAAGAAGGACTGAAGAATATTTTAATTTCATTTCTTTTAATGTTTTTAGGACCTACATTAATATTCCAGTCATTCAAAAATCAGGACCACCCATGGTTTGAAATAGTTCTTTCAATTGCTTTTATTTTTTGTATTTCTGCTGTGTATTTTGGCTTCAAGGGGTTAAAAAGAATTGTTGATTCAATTTTTAAAAAAAAATAATCCAAGGTTGTTATGTAAATCAATGATCTTATATTTGCCATAGTTAACCTATTAAAAACAATGATCAATATTTCATTTCCTGATGGAGTTTCAAAAAAATTCGATAAAGGAACTTCTCCTTTTGAAATAGCTTTATCAATTAGTTCAGGTCTTGCAAGAAATATAATTTCTGCAAGCTTTAATGATAATGTGGTTGAACTTACAACTAAACTCTCAGAAAGTGGAAACTTGAACTTTTTTTCATGGAAAGATATCGAAGGTAAAAAAGCTTTTTGGCATTCAACAGCACACGTTTTAGCTCAGGTATTAGAAGAAACTTATCCCAGTATAAAATTAACAATAGGACCTGCTATCAATAATGGTTTTTACTATGATGTTGATTTTGGAGAAATAATTTTTTCGGAAAAAGATTTTCCAATTATTGAAAAAAGGATGATCGAAATTTGTAGAGAGAAACATTTATTTAAAATAAAATCCAAATCAAAAAAGGAAGCCGAAAGTTATTATAAAAAATTGGGGAACGAGTATAAATTGGAATTGATTAAAAATTTAGAAGATGGTTCCATAACTTTTTGTGATCACGATAATTTTACTGACTTATGTAAAGGTGGTCACATACCAAATACCGGATATATAAAAGCTATAAAATTATTAAGCGTAGCCGGTGCCTACTGGAGAGCTAATGAAAAAAATAAACAACTTACTAGAATCTATGGTATTTCTTTTCCAAAACAAAAACTTTTAAATGAATATTTAGAATTAATAGAGCAGGCAAAAAAAAGAGATCATAGAAAATTAGGAAAACAATTAGAACTTTTCTCTTTTTCAAAAAAAGTTGGACTCGGACTTCCTCTTTGGCTTCCGAAAGGTGCAGAGTTAAGAGAAAGGTTAGAAAATTTTTTAAAAAAAGCTCAAAAAACAGCTGGTTATCAACAAGTTATTTCACCACATATTGGAAATAAGGAATTATATGAAATTTCTGGACATTACCAAAAATATGGAGAAAGTAGTTTTAAACCTATCTCAACCCCTGCTGATGGTGAAGAGTTTCTACTTAGACCAATGAATTGTCCTCACCACTGTGAAATTTATAATTCAAAAAAATGGAGCTATAAAGAACTTCCTGTTAGATATGCAGAATTTGGCACAGTTTATAGATATGAACAAAGTGGAGAGCTACATGGATTAACACGTGTAAGAGGGTTTACTCAAGATGATGCACATATTTTTTGTACAGAAGAACAATTAAATACAGAATTTAAAAATGTTATTGATCTTGTTCTTTACGTTTTCAGTTCATTAGGGTTTGAAGACTTTTCAACCCAAGTGTCCACGCGAGATCATGAAAATAAAGAAAAATATATAGGAAATGATAAAAATTGGGAAATTGCTGAGGAGGCAATAATAAATGCTGCAAAAGAAAGAAATTTAAATTTTAAAATTGTTGAAGGTGAAGCAGCATTTTATGGGCCTAAACTAGATTTCATGGTTAAAGATGCAATTGGCAGAGAATGGCAACTGGGAACTATCCAAGTTGATTACAATCTCCCTGAAAGATTTGAATTAAGTTACATTGATAAGGATAATAATAATCAAAGACCTGTTATGATTCATAGGGCTCCGTTTGGAAGTATGGAGAGGTTTTTAGCAATTTTAATTGAACATACTGCAGGAAATTTTCCTTTATGGTTAACAAGTAATCATATTTTATTAATCCCAGTTGGCGAGAAACATAAAAAAGAATGTGAAAAAGTTTTGAAATTAGTAGAAAATCACGAAATTCGGGCTCTAATTGATTCTAGAAACGAAACAGTTAGTAAAAAAATCAGAGAAGGTGAAATGAAAAAAATTCCTTTTATGATTATTGTTGGTGATAACGAAGTTAAAAACAACCTATTACCATTGAGAGGACATGGGGGAATTGATTTTGGTAAAAAGAATATAAACGATTTGATAATTTTTGTACAAAAAGAGATAAAAAAATCTATAAAAGAATTTAAATAATTTAAACTTACAGCTATAGCAATTCGAAGAAAAAGAAGCAGAAAACCTGCTAGAATAATAAAGCAAAATCCTCATAAAATCAATGAGGATATCAATTCAAATGAAGTAAGACTTGTTGGAGACAATGTAAATGTTGGTATATACTCGATCCAAAGTGCATTAAAAATAGCTAGAGACTTAGAGTTAGATTTAGTTGAAATTTCACCAAAGGCAACCCCTCCAGTTTGTAAAGCAATGGAATATAAAAAATTTCTCTATGAGCAAAAAAAGAGGGAAAAAATGATGAAATCCAAATCTTCAAAAGTAATTGTAAAAGAAATTAGATTTGGACCTAACACTGATGAACATGATTATGAATTCAAGAAAAAACACGGAATAAAATTCCTCAAAGAAGGTGCAAAACTAAAAGCATTTGTTTTTTTTAAAGGAAGATCTATCATTTTTAAAGAAAAAGGTCAAATTTTACTTCTAAGATTAGCTCAAGAGTTGGAAGAATTTGGAAAAGTTGAGTCTTTACCTACCATGGAAGGAAAAAAAATGATTATGTTTGTAGCCCCAAAAAAATAAATAAGTTGTTATGCCTAAAATGAAGACAAAATCAAGTGCAAAAAAAAGGTTTAAAATAACAGGTACAGGAAAAATTAAAAGAAAGCATGCCTTTAAAAACCATATTTTGACAAAAAAATCAAAAAAAAGAAAGCTGGCACTAACCCACTCTACTTTGGTACATGAAAATGACAGTGACAATATTAAAAAACAATTACGTTTAAAATAAGGATTAAAATTTATCCAAGAAAAAGGTATTAAAAGTTCATAAAGACACCTTAACTAAAAAAAATAAAATTATGCCTAAATCAACAAATTCAGTTGCCTCCAGAAAGAGAAGAAAAAAAATTATAAAACAAGCTAAAGGATACTTCGGAAGAAGAAAAAATGTTTGGACAATTGCTAAAAATGCAGTTGAAAAAGGATTATCTTATGCATATAGAGATAGAAGGAATAAAAAAAGATCTTTCAGATCTTTATGGATTACTAGAATTAATGCTGCTGCAAGAGTTCACGGCTTATCCTATTCAGAATTTATGTTTAAGTTAAAAGAAAAAAATATTGACTTTAACAGAAAGGTTTTAGCTGATTTAGCTATGAATGACCCTAAGGCATTTGATGAAATTATTAAAAAAATTAAATAGTTTTAGAAAGGAGATTCTTCATCCTGTTCTCTGTAGTTCCCGCTTTCAAATGCTTGATCTGGATTAACTTTTGGTGTTTTTTGATTTATTTTAGATTGAAATTCAAAAGGAGAATCATAATCATCTAAATTTTCAAATCTACCCAAGTTTGAAATAAATTTTAAACGAATACTATTCAAACCTCCATTTCTATGTTTTGCTACAATTAGCTCAGCCTGACCAGAAGATGGAGTTCTTTCTTCATCATCCCATTCATCAATTTTATAATATTCTGGCCTGTAAATAAACGATACAATATCTGCATCCTGTTCAATTGCGCCAGATTCTCTTAGGTCAGAAAGAATTGGTCTTTTACTACCTCCTCTTGTCTCAACTGCTCTAGACAATTGTGAAAGGGCAATTATTGGAATATTTAATTCTTTAGATAAAGCTTTCAAATTTCTAGATATCGTTGAAATTTCTTGTTCTCTATTTCCATTTTTATTACTTCCCCCAGCAGTCATTAACTGCAAATAATCAATTACTATAAGTTTTATTCCATATTGGGAAGAGAGTCGTCTTGCTTTAGCTCTTAAATCAAAAATTGATAACGACGGTGTATCATCTATATACAAAGGTGCATTTTCAAGTGCAGAGACCTTAACATTCAACTGCTCCCATTCAAATTTTTCTAAATTTCCGGTTCTCAATTTCTCAGAGGACAAACCAGTTTCAGATGAAATTAATCTAGTTATTAACTGAATTGAAGACATTTCTAATGAAAAGAAAGCAACAGGAATGTTTTTTGAAACTGCCATGTTTCTTGCCATGGATAAAGTTAAAGCTGTTTTACCCATTCCTGGTCTGGCAGCTATTATAATTAAATCACTGGGCTGCCATCCTGAGGTCAATTTATCCACATCACTAAATCCAGATGGGACTCCACTTAAACCATCTTTATTTGATATTTCTTCTATTTTCTTTTTTGCCTGAATAACCAAGCTCTCAGCAGTTTCAGTCGATTTCTTTATATTTCCTTGTGTAACTTCATAAAGTTTTGATTCGGCGTTGTCCAATAAATTAAATACATCTTTAGTTTCATCATAAGAATCTTCAATAATTTCAGTTGAAATTTTTATTAAACTTCTTTGTATATATTTCTGCAAAATAATTCGAGCATGAAATTCTATGTGGGCAGATGAAGAAACTTTTTGCGTAAGTTGAACCAAATAATTATCACCACCTACTTTATCAAGTTTACCTTCAGACTTTAACTTTGATGAAACGGTTAAAATATCAATTGGTTCGGTGTTTTCAAACAATTTAACAATACTCTGAAAAATAAATTGATGTGATTCTTTGTAAAACGCGTTCTCATGTAAAATATCTATAACTGAATCAACTCCTTTTTTATCAATCATCATAGCTCCTAAAACAACTTGCTCAAGATCTAAAGCTTGAGGAGGTATTTTTGCTCTCTCAAATGATACAACAGGAGTATTCTTATTAGATAGTCCAAAAAGAGGCTTTGCTTTATCCATTAAGCTAACTTAAATAATTCTAACACTTTATTATTGAAAATTGAGAGATTTTAACAAACAATTATTTGTTGATAATAAATACTAAAATGTTGATATCCTAAAAATTATGAATTATAAACTCCCATGGAAGTAAATTTCTTCATCCTTTCATCCAAAAGGGTATTTATATTTTTTTCTTTTAAATTATTAAAAGAACTTAAAATTGCTTTTTTTACATTCAAAAAAGTTTTTTCCTTATTTCTGTGAGCACCTCCCAAAGGTTCTGATATTATTTTATCAATTAATTTATTCCTTTTCATATCCTGAGGAGTTAATTTTAACGCTTCTGCTGCCTTTTCTTTAAAATCCCAGTTTCTCCAAAGTATAGATGAACATGATTCCGGAGAAATCACTGAATACCATGTGTTTTCAAGCATCATTACATGGTCACCAATTCCTATGCCTAAAGCACCCCCAGATGCCCCTTCTCCAATTACAATACAAATTATTTGAGTTTTAAGTTGGAACATTTCAAAAAGATTTTTAGCAATAGCCTCACCTTGGCCTCTTTCTTCAGCTTCAAGTCCTGGATAAGCACCAGGCGTATCAATCAAACAAATAATAGGTAATCTAAATTTTTCAGCTGATTTCATTAGCCTTAATGCCTTTCTGTAACCTTCAGGATTAGACATTCCAAAATTTCTATATTGTCTTGTTTTGGTATTATATCCTTTTTGTTGACCAATAAACATAAAACTTTGATCATCTATTTTTCCCAAACCTCCAATCATAGCTTTATCGTCATTAATGTTCCTGTCTCCATGCAATTCTAAAAATGTATCTCCAGTTAAAAATTTAATATAATCTAATGTGTAGGGTCTAGATGGATGTCTAGATAACTGTACCCTTTGCCAAGGAGTAATATTTTTATAAATAATTTTTTTTGTTTTTTCTATTTTATCATTGATCTTCTTACATGTTTGTGAAACATCTATTTCACTTTTATCTCCAATTAATTTACATTCTTTTAATTGTTCTTCCAGAGATTTTAATGGTTCTTCAAAGTCTAAATATTCCATCG
>MDTB01067893.1_pt1 | contig 15739 bp, 16 predicted proteins | sample 811161 | NCBI WGS metagenome assembly MDTB01 (sample SAMN05326650, study PRJNA326480) | marine metagenome | isolation source: seawater | place: Mediterranean Sea | collected 2009 | reverse complement strand
TACCTAAAAATAATAGCTTTAATGACATACTAACATCTTACTCAAGGATAAAAAGGGGAGCAAGAATCATTTTAAGATTAATTCAAATGCGACGTTTGAAGTTTCTTCAAAAAATTTAAAACCAGTTGATGCAATCATACCATCTAACTTTTCATTGTCTTTAACGGGAACTTCAAGCCCAATCAATACACGTCCATAAGCAGCGCCATGATTTCGATAATGAAATAACGATATGTTCCATTTTGATAATAGTTGATCGAGGAACTCCATTAATGCACCTGGTCGTTCAGGAAATTGACAACGAAAAAGCCGTTCATTAACCAATGGTGAATGAGGAATGCCGCCAATCATATGGCGAATATGGATTTTTGCCAACTCATTTTGAGTAAGGTCTGTTGCTCGATAGTCATTTGCATTAATAGTGTCAATTAAGTTTTCACAATCCATTTCACTTTCAATTCGAAATCCAAGAAAAATAACAGCATCTTTATGTTGTTGAAAACGATAGTTAAATTCTGTAATGGTTCGTTTTCCGATGACTTTACAAAAGCGTTTTAAACTGCCAGGCGTCTCAGGAATTTCGACAGCAAATAAGGCTTCTTTTTGTTCGCCAATTTCAGTCCGCTCTGCAACATGTCGGAGTCGATCAAAATTCATGTTTGCACCACAATTGATAGTTACGATGTTTTGATCAACGAGATTGTGCTGCTTTAAGTATTGTTTCATGCCGGCTAAAGATAAGGCGCCTGCAGGCTCTACAATGGATCGTGTTTCTTCATAAATATCTTTAATGGCAGCGCAAATGTCGTCAATGCCAACCAAAATAGAATCGTCAATATGAGGTTGAATAATATCAAAAGTTAGTTCACCAATTTGTTTAACAGCTACCCCATCAGCAAAAATGCCAACTGAAGGCAATTGAACCCGCTCATTTGCATCAAGTGCCATTTTCAAACATGCTGAATTTTCAGGCTCGCATGCGATAACTTTAGTATTGGGTGAAACTGTTTTAAATACAGCTAAAATGCCAGCTAATAAACCGCCACCACCAACGGCAACAAAGACATAATCAATTGGCTCTGATAATTGATCTAAAATCTCAGTTGCAATGGTACCTTGTCCAGCGATAACCGCAGGGTCATCATAAGGGTGAATGAACGTATAACCCTTTGAATCGGATAATTCTTGTGCATGTAAATAGGCTTCATCATAAGAATCACCGTGTAAAATAACGGTTGCATTTAAACGCTTTACTGCATCAACTTTAATTGATGGGGTTGTTACCGGCATCACAATTATAGACTCGATATCTAATTGATTTGCAGATAATGCCACTCCTTGAGCATGATTCCCCGCAGAGGCTGCAATAATTCCAACCGATCGATCATGATTCGATAATTGTCGTATTTTATTATAAGCACCTCGGCATTTAAACGAAAAAACAGACTGCATATCCTCACGCTTCATAAAAATTGAATTGTTAAATCTTTCTGAAAGTTGTTTTGCACGTTGCATTGGAGACTGAATCGCAACACCAGAAACTTCTGCAGTTAATACTTGTTCATAAATCTGATCAATGTCTGTCATTCTTCTATCATGGTTAAATTTAGAAAAAAAAACAAGTCAAGGTAAACACATTCACTGATAATAATTCAGTTTTAATCAAACGTTAAAACAATAAACCATGACTGAATGACAATCATTTTGTTTCAATCATGAGCAATATCACATCGACATAAACCATAAACAGCTATATTTTCATATACTCCCCATTTTTTAAAATGCTGTTTTAATTGGCCTTCTTTTTTCAACCCTAATTTTTCTAGGACTTTACCTGAAGCAACGTTACGCGTCATATGCTCCGCATAAATTTTGTTTAAATTTAAATCCTCAAATCCAAAGTGAAGGATGGCTTGACCGGCCTCTGTACAATAGCCCTTATTCCATGCATCTTTTCGAATCCAATAACTTAACTCAGCACGATTACAGGTTCGATCAATAACCAAGCTAATTGAGCCAATTAAGTCATCTGTATGACGCAATCGAATCGCATAAACAACAGATTTTCCTTCTCTATAGCAACTATCATGGGCTTGAATCCATTCAGTTGCAAATTCTTTTGTGTAAGGATGAGGAACATGTGCGGTAGTATCAGCAATCGCTTTATTTGAACAGATAGTATTAACTTCAATAACATCATCGAGTGTAAAGTGATTAAGGATTAATCGTGAGGTTTTTAATGGGGATGGTTTTGAATTACTTGTCATAGTCGTATACTTTCTAAGCAATATTATCAAAACATTTAGTAAAAAAAAATCACACAAAACAAAAAGAGGGAACCGTAAGATTATTAATGAAAAAGAAAAAACAGTCCGCATAAATAAAAACAATGCATTTTCAAATTAAGAATTACTTGCAAATAAAAATATTGTTCTATAAATTGAGTGAATGAAAAAGATTGTAATCATCGGTCGACCGAATGTCGGTAAATCATCTTTCATAAATCGATTGTTAGGAAAAAAAACTGCAATAACAGCTCGCGAAGAAGGTGTAACGCGTGATATTCGATATTATGATCAAACTTGGAATGGGAAGTTATTTCGGATTTGTGATACTGGTGGTGTGATCTATTCAAAAATAAAAGAAAACCCCTATCAAAATCAAATGAATGACATGATAGAAGCGGAACTCGAAAATGCCCATAAAATTTTATTTATGGTTGATTTTAATCATCCAGACCATCCAGAAGATATGCATATTAAAAATCACTTAAAAAAAATGACGAATAAAGTATTATTAATTATAAATAAAGTTGATAATTACGATCGTCAAGCAGAGTTACATCCATTTTATAGCTATGGTATTAATCAAATATTTCCAGTATCGGCATTGCAAGGGAACGGTATTGGTGATGTATTGGATGAAATCACAATGGAAATGTCAGACACAGCTGTTACAGAAGACGATACACAAATCAATGTTGCATTAATTGGAAAGCCAAACACTGGAAAGTCATCACTTTATAATGCAATATTTAATCAAAATAAGGCACTTGTTGATTCAAAAATGGGAACAACAAGAGATATTAATGAATCAATCCTTAACGTAAAAGATCAAAAGATTAATATGATGGATACCGCGGGGCTTCGTCGAAAACGAAAAATTAATGACACGATTGAATATTTTTCGATCGTTCGTACAGAAAGAGCAATTGAAAATTCTGATATTGTTATCTTTATGATTGATGCAGAAGCGTTGCTGACAGATCAAGATAAAAAGATTTTGAATCATATTTTTTCACAAAATAAAAATTGTCTAATTTTTGTTAATAAATGGGATTTACTGGAACGAAATGACCAAACTCGTAATGACATTATAAAGATTCTTGAGTTTGATGTGCCCCAGATTACGCACTATCCAGTAATTATGGGATCTGCATTAGAAAAACATAACATTCAATCGTTACTTGATCATATCATTTCAGTTTATGAAGCATCTAAATTTCGAGTATCAACTGGAAAACTCAATCAGTTCTTAAATCGGTTTTTTGAAATAAATCATCCGCCGTCAAAAAAAGGGAAGCAGTTTAAAATATATTATGCGACCCAAGTGAAAAGTATTCCGCCTCAATTTATATTTAAGGTCAATGATGCAAACTTATTAACAAAACCTTTTTTAAGAAATTTTGAACGTGAATTTCGACAATTCTACCCCAACTCAAAAGGCGTTGGGATGCAATTTAATTTCCGTTCGAAAACCAATGTTTAAAATTTAATAATTTCGGGCATATTCAATTATGTTAGATTTTAATTTACTGCGCTCGTATCAGATGCATCAAATGTATGAAACAATCGAAATTAATGAAATGATGGAAAATATAAATAAAGCGTTTGAAATAAGTAAAAACGTATTAAGAGACGCCTATAACAATAATGGGATAAAAGCAGGCCAAACTCATTTTTCGGATGTTTGGATTAGAGATAGTTGTTTTGCTGGGTGGGGTGCAATTGCAGTCGATGATATTTCGATAGTTGAAAACTTTTTAATTTACACACTAAATAATATGAACGCAAAAGGGCAATGTCCATTGCGAATAGGACAAATCAATTTCTTATTAAAGTATATTGGTATTAAAGGGAAACAAGGGCCAACATTTATCGAAGATAAATACGTTTCAATACCCATGGATTCAAACTCATTAACAATAATTTTATTTTATAAATATTTAAATAAAACAAAAAATAATGAGTTGGGAATTCGCTATTATAATAAGTTGAAAAATGCAATTTTATGGTACAAAAATCATAAGAAAAACAATTTAATTGTTGAAGGGCATTATGCGGGTTGGGCAGATAGCATTAAAAAGAAAGGGCACGTTCTTTATACCAATGCACTTTATTATGAAGCTTTAAATTCAATGGCTAAAATTGCAGAGATGTTTAATTTTAAAACAGATACACAACTATTTAATGAAATATCAGAAAAAGTGAAAAACGAAATGAATAATGTTTTTTGGAATGGGTCATATTTGAATGATTGGGTTGATGGAAAAAAACAAAAGAAAACGTTTTCAATGGAAGGAAATATGTTAGCGATCTTATTCGGAGTTGTCTCTAAAGATAAAGTGAATAAAATTTGTAATTATGTATTAAGTTCAAAAATGATAACACCATATGGTTGTCCAGTTGTTTATAAAAAGTACAGTTGGCATGAAGTTTATGCGCCCTTTTTATTTATTGGCTTAAAAGATTACCATAACGGTTTAATTTGGTTTTGGATTTCATGCATTGCAAGCATTGCTTTTTTTAAAAATGGGTATGAAAAAGAAGGGTTGGATCTTTTAAATAAAATTGCGATTAAAGTCAATAAAGATAAAACCATCTATGAAGTGTATACCAAAAAAGGAAAACCGATGAAAAATTTATTTTATCGCAGTGAAGAAGGGTTTGCGTGGTCAGCCGGGTTATTTGTGTGGGCTTATCAAGAATTAGCCAATAAAGATAAGTAAATTTCTTTCAACTTGACCATATACGCTTTTAAAGCGTATTGACTTGCTAATGATTCCGATTCTTGTTGCCATTGTGAAAAATGTGTCTTATCATCGAAAAGTTTTTGAATGATTTGTGCAAAGTCATCCGCGTTTTTCCCTTTTAAATAATGAGTGAATAACGACGAAGGATATTCAATATTATCCCTTAAAACCAATGGTAACTGCACAGAACTTGCCTCGATGGTAGCAAATGCAAAATTTTCTTGATAGGACGGCATAAAATAAACATCAGACATTGCATAATAAGCTGGCATCTCTTCAAAATCTACAATCCCAGTGAAAATAATGTTTTTAGGGGCATTTTTAACAACATCTTGTAATTTTTTATAATCTGCAGTCAATGATTTGTAAGGCGTTCCACCTACCCACATAAATGTGATGTCAGGGCATTTCTCAGCGGTTTCAATGAAATCATAGATTCCTTTTCGAGGTTGAATCTGGCCAACACAAGTTGCAATGAATTCAGTGGTCAAATTATATTTTTTTCGATATTGATCCCTTAATTGCTCATCAACTTTAAATTTCTTTCGATTCACACTGTTGCATAAAACATTAATTTTAGAAGCAACACCAATTTTTTCAAGTTCAATCTTTACTTGCGGTGATACGGCTAAAACTTCTTTTGAACGATTATAAACATATCGCAAATATTGCTTGGCCAATGGTTGCCATAATTTGCTAAATATCAAACTTCCGATAAACGAGTCCGGAACGACATGAGCAGAAACCAACATTTTATGTTTGAATTTAAACGATTTACGAATATATTTTAAGCCAATGGTATGTGCATGAACGATATCAGCATCAGCTGGATTTTCGACTAACTCATAATAATCATCTTTTTCAAGTGAGCTCAAAAGCTCGAGTATGGCAGTGGTTACACCATTTGCTTCACCCACAAATTCTTCAGCGATAACATGCACTTTTAATTTTTTCATAAAAACATTTTACAATAATTACTACACAGAGTTAAATAAAAATATATATAATGTAGGTTATGAATATCGGAATTTTTACGGATACCTTTGAACCCCAAATAAATGGAGTCGTTACGAGCATCAAAACATCCATTGAATATTTAGAAAGAAATCATACCGTCTATGTGTTTTGTCCAAATGTAAAACCAAAAGTGAAGTCGTCTGAAAACGTTTGGCGTTTCCCATCCGTCGTCTATCCTTTTCAAAAGGAATATCGCTTGGTATTTCCATTCAATAAAAGATTGGATAAAATAAAAGACTTAAAATTAGACATTCTTCACATTCACACGCCATTTACGATGGGCTATATTGGTTTGAGAATCGGCAAAAAGTTAAATCTTCCAATGATTCACACGTACCACACCTATTTTGAGAAGTATTTGCATTATTTCCCAATTTTGCCTGAAAACTGGTTGTTCAAATATGCGAAAAAAGAATCTGAGCGTTTTTGCAATGCCTGTGACAAGATCATTGTTCCAACAAATGAAATGAAAGAATTATTAGAAAAATACAATATAAATAAAGACTTAGTTACAATTCCAAGCGGAATAAATTTATATGAACCATCCGATCAAGAAGTCGCAAATTTTAAAGATAAGCACATGCTGAAAAATGGCCACAATTGTTTATTCGTTGGTCGAGTAGGAATCGAAAAAAACATTGATTTTCTAATTGATGCATTTCAAAAAATCGCAAACCAAATTGAAAGCGTACATTTAACAATTATAGGGGATGGTCCTGAACGTAAAAACATTGAAAAGAAAATTATTGAAAAGAATTTATCAGATCATGTAACCATGACTGGGTATTTATCAAAAAAAGAAGTCTTTTGTGCCTACTATGCTGCAAATTTGATGTTGTTCCCTTCAAAAACAGAAACGCAAGGACTAACGGCTGTAGAGTCCATAATGAGCGGCACACCTGTCATTGGAATCAATGAAATGGGAATTAAGAATGTGATCACCAATGGCGTCTCAGGGTTTTTAACCAATGAAGATGTGGATGAATATGCGAATGTTGCAATCAATCTTTTAAAAGATAACAACAAACAAAAAGAACTCTCTGAAAAGGCTAAACTTGCTGGACAACAATATTCACATGAAACAACGGGTGAAATGTTAGAGCATATTTATCAGGAGTGCATAAAAACCCGATCGATCAAAACGTAGGCATGTAATTCATCATTTGCAATGGGGATGCATTCATGCTCGGTGAATTTGGTAAATTTTGTGGATAGCTTTGATTAAAAACATCAGTGTTTGGTGGGGTTGCAATATCAGAATAGGGCATACCAGATCCCATTGATGACGTGTCATTTGAATTAAGCATATTGATAATCGATGAATTCAATTGGTTTTCGAGTGCAAATGATAATTGTTGCGGATTTTGTGGAGTAAAAGGTAATTGCCCAGTATTTGTAAGCTGAGTTTTTTGTTGCATGGCAAACATTTCTTGCATATTTTTTTGAATTTGATTGGTTAACGTTGCAATATAGTTAATAAAATACGATACCTTTTCTTGTTCGTTATTTAATAATTCAGGAATATAAGGGGAGATAACGTGGTATTTATACATGGTTTGCTGATAATACGACTGTAATTTTGATAGTGAGCCAATGGGTTGGTAATTATAATTTATTTGTTTGTCGGACAGCATTTTACTGAGTTCAATATTGATAGAATCGAGCCGATTAATATCACTGTATATTTTTGTTTCATCCGTTATAGTTGCAAGTCCTGATGTAAGTTGAGAAAGTGTGAAAATGGATTGCATGTAGATGCCGATATCAGCAGCAATAACAGCATTCTTTTTTGTATTATCTTCTGCGTATTCATAAGCGGATTCCAGTTGCTGTTTTTCAATGTTTACAGCGTCTTGAATTTGATCAGAATATAATGAGTTAGCACTGATCTGAATCGAGACGAAAAGAAGGGCCATGATGCTTTTGAACATATTTGATATAATACTATGAGTATGTCTAAAAAAGAAAATATTCTAACGGCACTAAGTTCAATATATCATCAGAAGTTAGACACCTATTTAAATGATCCACAAGTAAATTTGGGCGTGTCGATCAATGAAGATTCAGTAACCTGTACGTTTTTTGAATTGGCAGGCAGTATGGCAATCCATGAACTAAAATCAAAAATTGAAGAAAAGATTTTTGAATATGATTGGGTCAAAGAGGTAGAAATTAAACTTAAACTAATTCCTAACCAATTGGATCGCGCACAAAGCTTGAAAAATATTGGACAAATAATTGCAGTCTCAAGTTGTAAGGGGGGCGTTGGGAAATCAACAGTAGCTGTAAATTTAGCAACGGCTTTTCATATGAATGGCGCAAGAGTGGGGCTTTTTGATGCCGATATTCATGGCCCAAGTTTGCCAACATTAATTACACCAACAGAGATGGCTGAAACAGAATCAGAAGCCTCAATTCCTGCATTTGTAAATAATGGGATAAAAGTTATGTCATATGGTTACATTCAAGAAGCAGCTAATCAACCCGCCATTTTAAGAGGCCCAATTGCATCAAATCTTTTTAAGCAATTACTGATGTCAACAGAATGGGGAACCCTTGATGTTTTAATTATCGATTGTCCACCAGGAACTGGTGATATCATTTTATCCATAACCCAAGAAATTGAATTGTCGTCGGCCATTATTGTTACAACACCCCATGAGTTATCATACGTCGATGTGAAAAAAGGGATTGAAATGTTTAAAAAAGTCAAAGTTCCAGTAACTGGAATCATTGAAAACATGAGTTATTTTTCACCACCAGATAGTAGCGAAAAGTACCATATTTTTGGTAAAGGACGTTTAATACCAACAGCAAAGGAATACGATATCCCGTATTGGATAGAGTTGCCAATCAATGAAAAAATTTCATCATATAACAATAAAAAAACACCTTATTTACTAAATGCAGATGCAGATGAAGTTGCTGTTTATAAAAACTTAATTAATAACATCGTTTGGACGCATTATTTTCAATCGGCTCAAGATGCGTTATCGATCAGCTACGACAACAAAACCCAGATGATTGAGTTTGATGATAATAACGTAAAGTCATTAATTGATTACATTACACTAAGAAGCTATTGTCAGTGTGCATTTTGTGTTGATGAAATGACACGCAAACAGATTCTGAAAGTTGAAGATATCGATAAAAAAATCACCATTGATAAAATATTTAAAATTGGTCATTATGCCTATGGTGTTGATTGGAAAGAGCATAAGAAAATACACCATTCAATGTACCAAATTGATTTTTTAAAACTCACAATATCGGGTAAGACGGGCAAGCCTGCGAAATAACACATTGGTCACATTTTGGCTTTCGGGCATTGCATACTTCTCGGCCATGTAAAATTAACAATGATGAAAAATCTATCCAAGTCGATTCTGCCCAACGTTTCATTAAATCCTGTTCAATTTTTTCAGGTTCACTTTTTTTTGTAAACTTTAGGCGTGTGGATAATCGTTTAACATGAGTATCAACGGTAATCCCAGGAATCTGAAATGCCTGACCAAGCACCACATTGGCTGTTTTTCGTCCAACACCAGGTAATCGAATAAGGTCTTCAAGCTGATTAGGCACTTGACCCTGATATTCATTGACAAGAATAATCGCAGTTTTTTGAATATTTATAGCTTTATTATTGAAAAAGTTAATGCTTTTTATGAGGTCTTTAATATCATCCAATGCTGCATCTACAAAATCTTGCGGTGTTGGTAATGCTTTGAAGAGTGACGGTGTTACAATATTAACTCGTTCATCAGTACACTGTGCCGATAAAATGACAGCAATAAGCAACTCAAATACATTGCGATGCGTTAAAAAAGTTGTGATCGGAGGGTATGTCTCTTGAAGTGTATCAAATATTAACTGAGCACGATCGCGGGCTTTTGATAATGATTCACGCATGGTTGAGCGTAATGCCAACTGGGCAATGGTCGGATCCCATGACATTATTAAGAATGAATGAATCTTCAACTTGGTTTTTTATATCATTTGAAACCATAAAATAATCAATCCGCCAGCCAACATTCTTTTCACGAGCACCCGCACGATAGGACCACCAAGAGTATTTTTCTGTTGTTGGGTGTTGAGCCCGAAAAACGTCTGTATACTGGCGACGTATAATTTCGGATACCCATTCACGTTCAATCGGCATAAATCCTGATATCGATTCATTTTCTTTCGGTCGTGCCAAATCAATTGGCGTATGGGCTGTATTAAAGTCGCCACAAACAATGACCTTTTTTCCCATTTCTCGCATTTCATCACAATAAGCAAACAACGCATCATAAAAGCGCAATTTATAATCTAATCGTTCATCACCTTGTTGACCATTTGGAAAATAAACACCCAAAACCAACAAATCATTAAATTCAGCTTGAATAACTCGACCTTCAATATCAAATTCTGGTATGCCAAAACCAGAGATAACATTGGTTGGTTTTAATTTAGTTAGAAGTGCAACACCAGAGTACCCTTTACGTTCAGCAGAATGCCAAACAGATTGGTATCCAAAAGGGTCACGTAATTCATCAGGAAGGTCAGCTTCCGCAACTTTTGTTTCTTGCAAAAACAACACATCCGGCTGCTCATTTTGAATAAAATCCCCAAACCCTTTTTTATAACACGCACGAATTCCATTGACATTCCAAGATATAATTTTCATACTTTGAAATTACACGAAAATAAAAAATCGATCAAATATTTCTTTTTGATTCAATATGGTCGATTGGTAAAAAAAATATCATAGCTATAGTTAAATGCAACGGAAAGGGTATCGACGGTGTAATGACCAGAGGTGTAATGTAACGTGCCATAATTTAGCTTCACATGAATGTTTTGAGAAAAGTAGTAATGAAGACCGGTTTGAAACCAAGTATGAAAGCCATTCCCTAAAGGCAGTGCAGCATGACCGCCCACACCTACCAACATTGCAAAAGAAATGAGCCAATGATCTGACAATGGGAATGAGAATTTTGGGCCAAAAGAAGCGGTGCCATAACCACCATAATCACCTGTTATTGCCCAAGAAGTGCCCATATAAAAAGAAACCGGCAATGTTGCATCAAATGTTAGATAATATCCGATTAGCTGATTTAAATTTCTTGTATTTCCAATGTATTGATCAATTAAAAAGGATTCCGTTACTTTTAATGATTTTGTATCGGAAAAAAGCAATGGATTGAAAATTAATAAAAAAATGAGAATGAATTTTGCCATTAATATTGCCCAAAATTATAACGAAGAGTTACGCCGGTTGACAATGAGTTGATAGCCCCTGAGATAAAGTTTACATTTCTAAAATCTAGATTAATGTCAAATGGACCTGCAATTTTTGAGCCAAGTTGAACACCATATTGAACTAAAAAACCAGAACCTTCATTACGATCTGAGCCACCACCACCTCCAGCGCCAAGGCCAAAAAAACCATCCAAGATCATGGGGCCGAAGTAATATTGTTTGCCAATTAGAAACCCAACTTCAATGTAGCCAAATCGACCATTGCTGATGGCAGCAAAACCGGATTCGCCATAATAATAACCCGAAGGTAAGTATTTTTTTCGTTCGCCACCTAAAAGTGAAATGTATTCATCTTGCGCTCTGTTGTATAAATAGTGTTTAAAAACCATATCCCACGATGTGGCATAATTGGGGTCTTCTTCGTCCAAAGGGTGGGTTTGAATATCAAAAGAGTATTGAATACCAGTTGATAAAAAAAATGCTGATAAATTCCCATATGGGTATGTAATAGCGCCAATATAAATGACTGGAATTAAAGGTCTGAAAGGGGTATAAATCAATCCAGCCTGAGCTTTCAATGATAAGCCACCTGCAACGTATTGACGTAAGTGTCCTCCGCCACCAGCACCAATGTAAAACGCAATATCAGTACTATATGTATGGAAGACTTGTTTTTGTCCAAAACCAAAATTTGCAACCGCATAGCCAGCCCGATCTCGACCATATATAGCTTCAAAAACAGACAAGGAGTAATAGAGTGAAGGTGATAAGTAAGTATTAAAAACATGGCCAAACATACCAATTGAACCAACGGTTGGGTTCTCGTAATGTTCCAAAATAACCTGACTTTCTTTTTTTAAGGCGAATGAAAAAAAAGATGAATAAAATATGAAAAAAAGAATGAAAAAAAAACGCATCAAAATTATACTAAGATAATATCAAGGGAAATCAAGTAAATTACAACAAAAAATTGTTTGTTTTTTATGAACATACAAGGAGATATTATGGCATTGGCATATACGAAAGAAAACATTTCAAAAGACGAGAAAAAAGATATTGTTACAAAATTAAATCGGATTGAAGGGCGAATTCGTGGAATTTCTAAAATGGTGGATGATGATCGAAGTACGGAAGAAATTATGATGCAAGTAAGTGCTAGTTATGAATCATTGCGTGTGGTAATGAAAACATTAATTAAAAACCATATGGAACAAAGCATCACAACTGGACTCATTTCAACGAACCAAACCAAACGCGATGAAACTTACGATAAGCTACTCAGTGACATTTTTAAATATGTCCGTTAATCGTTACGTTGATTCATATTTTCGATAAAGTTGTAAGTTTGGGATGTTAGGGTTAATCGCGGGGAAATTTTGATGAAAGTGTTCAGCAAATAGATAATCAAGTTCAGCAATCGAGGTTGGTTTTTGATCCATAATTTTGTCCCACATATCCCAGCGTTCCATGCAAAGGTAAATTAAAGGGTTTTCACCCCATAGTTTACGCATTTGTTGAAACATTCGACTATACATTTCAATACGTAACGGTTTGACATAACGGACTTTGTTATCGGAGCCCTTGACCATTTCTTGACACGTCAATTTAGACCCTCGAAAATTATTTTCAATTAACCGTTTTTGTTCGGGATTAAATCGTAATGAACCGATAGATATCCATGCAATTTGGTCAGCTGGAACAACTTGTTTACAGGCATCTAATAAATCCATATAATCAGCTTCCCAATCAGGGTAATAAATCATGGGATCAAAATGAAGCCCAATTAAATAGCCAGCACCAACCACTTTTTTCATGGCTAATAAACGATTGTGAAGAGATGCGGTTTTATGTTCTTCAGTATTAATGATGTAATCTGTGTTTAGTGACCAAGAAACGACGGTTTTTTGTTTGTGATTGCAATTTAAAATTGGGTCAACCACATCAGATTTTGTTTTAAGTTCAAGAACGGCATTGGAAACATTAGCAAAAAAATCGATTAATTTTTGAGCCTGGCCCGTTTCAGCTTCCAATGCCAAGGAATCACCAAGTTCCCATGTGCCAATACGAAAAAAACGCCACGGTTGCTCAGATATCTTGGTTTGAATTTCTTGAATCAATCGATCTGTTTCTTCAACCACTTCGAGTTGTGGATTGGTAAGGTAGTTTTGCAAAAAACAATAACTGCAATCAAAAGGACAATTACTGACCGATTTTAATACTTTAACATTGCAACAAACATAGTCATTATGAATGGTTGCACAAGTATCCATTTTTTCACCTTTATAAGGGGTGTACTTTAATTCTTTTTTTCCATCACGATAATAGGTTTGGCTCATATTAAATCCATGACATTTTCAAGTTTGGTTTTAATCGATGGATCTGTCAGTGAATTTAAAAAATCAGATAAGTCAGATTTTGATGCAATTCGACTTGTAATGCCGATGCCTGGGTTTTCCAATGTTCGATCATAAGAAATTGCGGCAGGTAGCCCGATCGCTGTAATTGCATCATCAATTTTTTTTTGAGTTTCGATTAAAATGGGCATTGATACATCGGACAAAATTGCATGCAACTTTTTTAAACGTTGTTGTACAGTAAGGTCATTATGAATGAAGTTGTCATAATTGATGTAACTTAGAAAACCATCCAATGGAAGTGATAAACGTTTCATTAATGCAGTGCTCAAAGCCAAAGTTTCATCAAACGAACGTTTTGAAAAACAAAAATAGGTATCATGGCTTAAAAAGTGATAAAACAAATCCGTTGAAAAATGAAGCAGGTTAACAATTTCTTTCAAAGAAAATTGTTTTTGATGCAGAAATAATTGCGCCTCATTGGTTAATTGTCCGATACGATCAAAATCTTTTTTTATATGCGAATAGTAAGGAAGTTTAAAATCTGCCAAATAATGAACCGATAAAGGAGCTTTAAACATGGTTAAAAACCGTATTTTTTGCATTGCCGATGTCATTAAATCGTCTCGCTGTAAAATCATTAATAAATCCGTAAGCTTATCTGGAGTTGAAATAAGAGTAAATGGAAGCATCGCGTTACCAGCAATTTTTGCTGCCTGATATCGCTTATAGCCATCAATAATATAGCGCGTATCATTTAATTCAATGCACAAAACAGGCGCCATAACACCATGTGATTTTATGCTTGATATAAACGATGCATCGATAGAGTTAAACTTCCAATCCAAATACGTTGTTTTAAAACTATCAATTGCGGCCACTTGGTTCATGTAGTTGAGTGTCTCACAGATTCAACGAAGCTTCAACGTTCGCAGGGTCAAATAAAAAGTGATAAACCATTCAAAATGATAAAGTGCAATCATCTGCTCGAATGATCAATGCTGATACAGCGTCATCATCGAAAGATGACGAGAGAAATACTAAAACTAAATTAAAATCATTTACGAAAAAAAAAACAGAGGGGATTCAATTGTGTTAAGAAATAAAAATCTGTATTTATAAATTAAAAATAGTTTTAATTGCGAATATTTGAATTAAATTAATAAAAAGTGTAATTTTATAAATAAGAGGGAGAATTTAGAAAATGACTATATTTCAAGTGCAGGCGGATCATTTAAGACAAATAAATGCGGCCAAAAAAATCAGGAAAATTGTAAATCAACATATTAAAAAAAGAACTAAAAACGCGAATAAGATTCAAAAGCTGGTCAAATGGTATCTTCAAACAAAAAAAGATGCCAATAAATGGGTGGATGATTTTGTGATAAAAAATAAACATGCAAACAATTTAATGAGGGGAACTTCATTATATGAGCAGATGCTTTTTATTGTTGCACAAGATAAACTTCCTAATAAAAAATGGAATAAACAAGTCTTTGATATCGTGATTGAAAAAGGTGCTAATGTTAATTGCGAAATGTCTTTATTAGCTGAGGATATGTTTGGGGAATTTGGAATTGACGGTATAAAACCAATTCATAGTGCCGCGAGAGTAGGAAATCTTTCAGTAGTTCGTCGATTAATAAAAAATGGTGCAGATGTAAATGTAGCCGATAGGCGAGATCAGCTAACACCTTTAATGGTTGCAGCGAAATTTAATCAATTTGAAATAGTAGTTGAATTACTAAAGCACATTAATTTGAAAAGTATAGGTCGTATAAATTCAGATTGGCAACCAAGATCAGCCTTTGATATCGCTAAAAAAAATGGGTATCATGATATTTATAATTTAATCAGAGCTTTTTATTTTTTCACGGAACATTTGCCAAGCCCACCAGCGTTGTTGCCATATATTGATGACATTAAACAATTTAGAGAGCATCAAGCTCAAATAAAAAAAGATGCCGCTTAAGTAAGTGCATTTAAAGTGATAATTATTCAAATGAATTATCATATTATTATATAAATTAAATGATCAGATATTATACTAAAATATGCTAAAATAAATATCGCCCAATACATCACTTATCAG
>MDTB01162086.1_pt1 | contig 15740 bp, 12 predicted proteins | sample 811161 | NCBI WGS metagenome assembly MDTB01 (sample SAMN05326650, study PRJNA326480) | marine metagenome | isolation source: seawater | place: Mediterranean Sea | collected 2009 | reverse complement strand
TTTTGGTGGGTGGAGAGGGGCTCGAACCCCCGACCCTCGCCTTGTAAGGGCGATGCTCTTCCAACTGAGCTATCCACCCGCGAACAACGGTGGAGCCGGATGATACTTTCTCTAGCCTTGGTGTCAACAGATTTTCTTGCTTCTCGCCCGATCACCTCTAAAATAACCGGTCTAACCCACAACTGTTGAAAAAACGTCATGCGCCTATCGGATCTGAACATCGAGGATTATCAGGTGGTAATCACCCCAACCGAACTGAAGGAGGAGCTTCCACTACCCGAATCAGCGCGGGAGCTGGTTGCTAAATCCCGCCAGGTCGTAAAGGAAATCCTCGATGGCAGGGACCGGCGTCTGTTCGCGGTCGTTGGTCCCTGCTCTATCCACGACACCGAACTCGCACTCGAGTATGGAAGGCGGCTCAAGGCCCTCGCGGACAAGGTCGCTGATGATATCTTCGTAATCATGCGTGTCTACTTCGAGAAGCCACGTACGACCGTGGGCTGGAAGGGCCTCATCAACGACCCGCACCTGAACGATAGCTTCGATATCGAAACAGGTTTACGAAAGGCGCGTAAACTATTGATAGAAATCTCAGAACTCGGCCTCCCTCTAGCCACGGAGGCGCTCGATCCGATCTCACCCCAGTACCTCCAGGACACCATCACATGGACCGCGATTGGGGCACGGACCACCGAATCACAGACCCACCGTGAAATGAGCTCGGGGCTCTCGTCGCCGGTTGGATTCAAAAACGGAACCGATGGCTCGCTTGATGTCGCTGTTAATGCGATGAAGTCCGTGGTCAGCGGCCACGCTTTCCTGGGAATAAATCCCCAGGGTCAGGTCGCTATCACCAAAACCAAGGGCAACCAGTACGGCCATGTCGTGCTCCGTGGTGGTGGTGGGAAACCGAACTACGACTCCGTCAATATCGCGCTGTGCGAGCAGGCCCTAGAGAAGGCCGGGCTACCCACCAATATCGTGGTTGACTGCTCGCACGCCAACTCCAACAAGGACCACAACGTCCAACCACTGGTGCTGGACGATATTACACACCAGATCAAAGACGGGAACCGCTCGATCTGCGGGGTGATGATTGAGTCCAACATCAACGAGGGTAACCAGAGTATTCCGGAGGATTTATCGCAGTTGAAGTACGGCGTCTCTGTCACCGACGCCTGTATAAGTTGGGAGTCAACAGAGAGTTCCCTCACGAAAATGGCCGCGAACCTAACCGAATACCTCAGCGGCCGTAGAAGTTGATCACAGCGAAGGCTTAGCACCCGGCATCAGGAACTCGACGTCCGAGGTGTGAACCGCTTGCATCATCCGGAGTGCGGTCTGGCGGACGGGTCTGCCCCCAAATATGACTTCATAAAGCGCGCTGAGAATTGGCATCGCGACCACATCCTCCCGACATTTCTCATAAACCAGCCGCAGCGTGTTGACCCCCTCCGCCACTTGACCAAGAGTCGCCTCAGCGGCCTGAAGCGTGTGCCCCTCAGCCAGCGCCTTCCCAACCCTGAAATTGCGCGACAGTGGGGAAACTGAGGTCACATAGAGATCTCCAACCCCCGCGAGGCCTAGGAAGCTCAGGGGGTTACCGCCCATGTGCGCAGACAGGCGTGACATCTCGGCAAGTGAGCGGGTGATCAGCAACGCCCTCGTGTTCTGACCGACCCCCAGGCCATCAGCGAGGCCGGCAGCGATCGCATAAATATTTTTCAACGCACCGCCGAGCTCAACGCTGATTAAGTCTTCCGAGCTGTAGAGCCTGAAGTATTTGGTCGCAAAGGCGTCACGAGTAAGTTTTCGAACGATTGGCGACTGGCTCGCCACGACAGAGGCAGTTAGGTGTCGCTCCGCAACCTCACGGGCGAGATTGGGTCCCGACAAAACGCCAACGGGATGATCCGGCAGTATCTCAGAAATCACCTGACTCATCAGCTTAAATCCATCCGAACGGATACCCTTGGTGGTTGATAACAAGGCTGTCTCTTCAGTTATCACTCGTGCCAGCTCCGAACAGACATGATCCATCGATTTAGACGGTACCGAAAGCAGAGCAATATCAGCTCCATGCACCACCTCCCGCAAATCACTCACCGCACGAATCGAGTCATGCAACTCCAACTCAGGGTGATATCGTGAGTTCCGACGATTTAGGTTAATCTCCTCCACCAATTCCGTGCGGCGTGCATAGATCTTCACATCACACCGGTTGTGGGCGGCAATATCCGCCAAAACTGTCCCGAAACTCCCAGCACCAATCACCGCCACCCGCATATCTAATCCTCAGGAACTACAACTCAAATGATACGCCGAATCGTCCGGAGTTGGTGACCCACCGAGATCCTTAGCCGACTGGCATTCCTCAGAAATTCCCCGGTTTAACGACTCCCGGAGTGAGCTGACCGGCGTAAAATCACCACCCTCGGCAGCACGAATGACCCTATCAAGCAACCAGTAACTCAACATCCACGATGGAGAAGCCGCCCGAGCGTCTGGTACCAGGTTTTTACTTACCTGCGATGACCATTGACTCTTCAGTTGAGCGAATGCCTCAAGCCCCCTCAGGGGCTGAGACAACCCCATCCAGTTCTCTCTTAATAGGTAACTAAATATCTCGGGGTAATAAACACCGGGTGTTTCACAAACATTTGTTACAGCTTGAATCATATCCGGGAGCGTGTCGTTGTCGCTCTCTAACGCGAGTCGATTTGCCATCTGGGTCCTATACGCCGTCTGGTACAAGCCCGGAAACCGATCCAGCAAGACTCTTAACGTGTCGACACGCACAAACGGAGTCAACGTCTCGGCGAGGCACGACATATTCCAGTGCATCACGCGAGGTTGCTGGCCGTAGGCATAACGGCCCGTGTGGTCAGTATGGTTGATCACATAATCATCTCGATACGACGTCAGAAACCCATAGGGACCGTAGTCCAGTGTTTCCCCAGACAATGCCGTATTGTCCGTGTTCATGACCCCATGAACGAAGCCTACCGCCATCCAATGCCCCATCAATTGGGCAGAACGCTCGATATATCGCTGGAAGGCCTGCTCGACCCGATCGGGTAACTCAACAAGGTCTGGATCAAGTTGATTAATTGCAAACTCGATCATCCCACGCAGATGCTCATGATCATTACGATGGTAAAAATGCTCGAAGTGTCCAATACGGAGGTGACTCTTGGCTAAACGCATCAGGGTCGCGCCCCGCTCCATCGTCTCACGCTGGACAGGGGTGTCAGACGTGACCAGCGCCAGCGCACGCGTGGTAGGAATCCCGAGTGCGTGAATGTACTCAGAGCCGAGGTATTCGCGAATCGCGCTGCGTAACACAGAACGCCCATCGCCTGAGCGTGAGTATGGGGTCTGGCCACCGCCCTTTAAGTGCCACTCGTAGCCGCCTGATACGCCAAGATAGACGCCGCGGCCGTCTCCAAGCTGACCAGCCCATTGCCCGAACTGGTGCCCACTGTAAACCTGCGCGACCGGACTCCACTCGGGGAGCGGCTCACTACCAGAAAATGACCTTAAAATTTTTTGATCAGTTGAATCAATCGGACTATTAACCTCGATGGCCAGTGCATGATTGATATCCACCCAACGCGGATTAATCAGGGGTGACGGGGACACCTTCTTGTAGAAGACGTCTTCAGGCAATTCACAGTAAGGAGCTGACCAGTCAGGCAGCCGATTCGTCATTCGCGCTCTCAAGGAGAGACTCCGGTGCTTGCTCACAGGATAATTCGCGACCGATGAACTCTTCAATTTCTGGGAGCAAGAAGGAATCATCTTCGCAAGCGAAACTGATTGATGTTCCCTCAGCGCCGGCCCTGCCTGTCCGACCAATCCGGTGCACATAATCCTCAGGATCTTCTGGAAGCGTGTAGTTGATCACGTGGCCGACACCATCGATATGGATACCCCGTCCCGCGACATCGGTCGCCACCAGGATCCGGGTCCTACCCTCCTTGAAACGGTCGAGTGTCTGTATCCGCTTCCGTTGCGGGACCTCTCCGCTCAACAAGGCAGTGTCGATTCCATCCTTAACAAGGCGATCGACGAGATCTCTGCACAGATCACGACGGTTCGCAAAGACCATCACCTTATGCAGGTCACGGGTATTAATCACATTCTTTAGGAGTCTATACTTGGTGTCGGCCGTTGTAATGTAAACGATCTGTTCCACTGTCTCGGTTGCTACATTTTCTGGTTCAATTTCAATGCGCACCGGTTCAAAGGTCCAACGCTCGGACAATTCGATAATTTGACTAGTAAAGGTTGCTGAGAACAGCAGGGTTTGACGTAGCTCCTTTCGCGGACAGGCGCGGACAATTCTTCGTACGTCAGGCATAAAGCCCATATCAAGCATCCGGTCGGCTTCATCAAGGACCAGCACTTCGATCTTTCTAAGGTTGATTTCGTTTTGACCGAGAAAATCAATCAGTCTACCTGGCGTCGCGACCATAATGTCGCACGGTGACTGTCGCAGGTCGTCACGCTGCTTTTGATAGTCCATGCCACCAACGATAGATACCACCGATACCCTCGTGTACTTGCACAAACTCACTGCGTCCGCTGCAATCTGGACAACCAACTCTCTCGTCGGTGCAAGGATCAGTGCGCGAGGAGTGCCCGTGCGACGCTTTCCCTCAATTGGCTCCCGCAGAAACGTATCAATAATTGAGATCAGAAAGGCGGCCGTCTTCCCAGTTCCCGTTTGAGCCTTCGCGACGATGTCCTCACCATTAAGAACGACCGGCAACGCCTCGCTTTGTATGGGACTCGCGTATCGAAAACTGAGATCGGCGATCGCGTGCATGAGCGCCTTAGGCAATCCAAAATCATGGAAACGAGCCTTGCCTTTCTCTGGCTCAACAGCGAAGGATTCTATATTCCAGGCGTCGGTACTCGTGTCGGTCATGGTTCCTCGGTTCTCTCTATCTGAACACCGAGTTTACACGAGGGATCAGACTCCGTGTGAATTAACGTTCAATAGCTAGGGCAACACCTTGACCACCACCAATACAGAGCGTAGCAAGGCCCTTTTTTCCATCACGTTTGATTAGTTCGTGTATCAAACTCACAAGCACCCGACAACCAGATGCGCCGATTGGGTGGCCTATAGCTATCGCACCCCCGTTGACGTTCACCTTTGTCGCGTCCCAACCGAGGCCCTTATTTACGCCAATTGCCTGAGCTGCGAATGCCTCATTCGCCTCAACGAGGTCAAGATCCGCGTGCGTCCAGCCTGCCTTCTTTAGACAAAGCTCGGTTGCGGGTATTGGTCCGGTACCCATGATTTCAGGATCCACACCAACCGATGCATACGCTTTTACTATTGCAAGAATCGGGACCCCGAGGTGTTTAGCCTTATCAAGGCGCATGAGCATCACCGCCGCCGCGCCGTCGTTGATCCCTGACGCGTTCCCCGCGGTCACTGTACCTTCCCTGTCGAACGCGGGACGAAGCTTACCGAGCGCCTCTGCGGTCACGCCGTCGCGAATGAATTCATCGGCCTTAAATTCAATCGGGTCCCTCTTACGTTGAGGCACCACGACAGGAACAATCTCGTCATCAAAGCGCCCCTCCGCTCGGGCTCGTGAGGCCTTTTGCTGCGAGGCCGCTGCAAATTCGTCTTGCTCCTCACGAGAAATGTCATATTTTCTGGCCACATTTTCCGCGGTGATGCCCATATGGTAGCCCTCGAAGGTGTCCGTCAAGCCATCTCTTAACATGGTGTCGACCAGCGAGGCATTACCCATCCTAAACCCGTCACGTGAGCCCAAGAGGATATGTCCCGATTGGCTCATATTCTCCTGCCCACCGGCGATCACGACCTCCGCGTCACCGCATACGATGGCCTGAACACCAAGACTCACCGCCTTAAGACCCGACCCGCAGACCTTGTTGATCGTTATGGCCGGACATGTGTCGGGTAACCCGGCATTGATTGTCGCCTTGCGTGCAGGATTCTGTCCCTGGCCTCCTGTCAATACTTGACCCAGTATGACCTCAGAGATTTGATCCGCAGTAACGCCAGTTTCCAGAAGTAGCTGGCGGATTACTGTAGCACCGAGCTCGTCGGCCGAGACTGACGCCAGCGTTCCCGCAAAATTTCCAACAGCTGTTCGTTTGGCTGCAACAATAGCGACTTCTAACATGTGACTTATTCCTCAATGAATTCAAATGCGGGGAGCTCTCCTAATAGACTCTGGCCCCAGCGGGTATGTACCAAACGGCGGTCGAGTATTGTAACTTGACCCGTATCTGTTTCCGAGCGAATCAAGCGACCAACCGCTTGACGTAGCCGAATTGCGGCGGCCGGGAGCGATAATTCTGTAAAAGCATCCCGGCCGTGATTCCTCAGATACTCAGCATATGTCGCCTCACGTGGGTCGTCAGGTGGGTGAAACGGGAGCCTCGTAATTACAACCTCGTTAGCCAAGTCACCCGGCAAATCTAGTCCCTCGGCCATACTCTGGAGCCCAAAAATGATTGAAGTTTGCCCGTCCGCTCTACGAGCCTCATGATCAGCTAGCGTTATAGAAAGTGGCTTCTGGCCCTGTACCAAGGTCACATCACGAACCGATTGATCAAGGAGTTCTTCAACCTGAAAACATAAACGCCAACTCGTAAATAAGACCAAGATCCCGGTGCCCTGATTTACCCGTGCCGTTAGGTACTCGGCTATCCGCTCAGCATGAGCCCTATCATCTCGGGGATCTCCCGCAAAACTAGGAACCACTAGCCGTCCTTGAGACGGGTAGTGAAACGCCCCATCCACGATTAGCCCCGAACAGACTGGAAGACCAAGTGTCCCGGCGGGAATATCGAATTTACCCTGATTCGCCAGAGTGGCCGAGGTCAGAATGCAGGCACCTATCCGACCCCATAACGCGTCTGATAACGCCTTGGCTGGCCCCATAGGGCTGACCCAAAACTCCAGATCAGTCGGATCATCAGGGGTCCCGTAACGAACATCCTGCCCGATCCTTAGCCACCGCGCATCACCAGTCTGTAACGCATCAACTGAGTAAGAATGGATCAGATCAGGAATTGACTCCAATCGCCCGAGGGCGATCGATATCTGTTGAGACAAAAGCTCGGCATCCGTCTCTGGAATCAGCTCCTGATCACCTTTAGATACCAGTGATTTCAGCCAGTCACGAATCTTCTGAATTCGTGATAATGTTATCGTAAGTGATTCAAATTCTTCGGTATTTGCTGGAAACTTATCTGACAGTGACAGCCTAAATCGAGATCCACCCTGTTGAAAGGTAAACCTGCTGTCTGGCAACTCAACCAGCCTCTCAAGGCAGGCCTTACCCCAGTCCGCCAAGATGTGCCCAAACCCCTCAAGCGGTTCACCTAAACGCTCTAGGTCATTCAATAGACGATGGTCTGAAGGCAGCAATCCCTTCAATGTGGTCGCTACGCGCTCGATTGTCTTGATCGACCCAAGACTCTGAGCTATTCGGCACTGCGCCGTAAATTGATCTGATGCTATGCGAGCTAATTGGTGTGCCTCATCTATCACTAGGACTATCCGCTCGAGGGGCGGCAGGATCACACCACCGCCAAGCTTTAGGTCCGACATCAAGAGGTCGTGATTTATCACCAAAATATCTGCATCCATCCAAGAATCACGCTCACTGAAGTAAGGGCAGACTTTAAAGCACCGACAACTTCGGCCCTGACATCTTCTATGATCCGTGGTGATAGCACTTCTAACAGAGTCCGAGATAGGCTGAGGAATCCGATCCATATCACCACCCCACTCTCCTTGTGCCCAAGCTTTGGACAAATCGGAAACCACGTCCCGGTCATCCGACTCCAATACCAAGCTCAATTCATCAGGGTAAATTACGTGGCCTTGGGTAATAGTCTCAAGAGACGTCTCAAGGCGGATTGGGCACAGATAGCGACGTCTACCTTTAGCCAGTGCGAAGCTAACCATAAGGCCCGTGGATTCGATCAGTTCTGGGATATCTTTCTCGATCAGCTGGGACTGTAAAGAGACCGTCGCCGTTGAAATTACCAGCGGCATCTCCTGCTCCATTGAGTGTGGGAGCGCGCCAACCAGATAGGCTAACGTCTTACCTGTACCCGTACCGGCTTCGATAAAGCCGATCGGAGGGCCATCCCCATCACCGATTCCTGCTAGAATCCGTGCTACCTCCGCAATCATTTGTTTCTGGCCAAGTCGAGGCCTCAAGTCCTTCGATTCGAGGAAGTCACGATAGAGCGCCTGGATACTATGTTTAAGGGGATCTGAGATTTCTGTCACTGGGTTACTTTATTGATCGAAAGTCTGAGTTTAGGGGATTTTAATGAATACGTCCGAGATCGCGAGTGAGGCATGCCGTATTGGTGGCAAAAAAGCGCTTCAATTCTTCGAGAATAGAGAGCAACTTACTGTCGATCTCAAGGGCCCTCAGGACTATGTCAGTGAGGCGGATCGTTTGGTCGAGAAAACCATCATCTCCCATTTGGAAGCATTTTTCCCAGATGATGGATTCTTAGGGGAAGAGTCTGGTGAGGTTCACAACGTCCGTCAGTGGGTGATCGACCCGATCGACGGCACGACGAATTTTATTCGGGGCCTACCTTATTTTTGTACAACCCTTGCCTTGGTTGAGAATGAAAAAGTGGTTGGGGGCTGGATCTACGACGCAACCCGGGATGAGATGTATGAGGCAACCCTTGATGGTGGTGCCTTCTGTAACGGTAACAAACTATACCCCCAGTGGCGTCCTAGCCTCGCCACCGGACTGGTCGGCATTTGTCACAGTTCGAGACTAACAGCCGATGAGCTCTCCGGCCGAATTACCGGCGCCCTGAAGCGCGGCGCAATTTTAAGACAATCGGGCGCCGCTGCCCTGATGCTCTGCGATCTTGCGAATGGACGCCTCGATGTCCTATTTGATGAACATCTCAAGCCTTGGGATTCGATAGCCGGCCTATTGATTGCGCACGAGGCAGGAGCAGTTGCCAGTGACTATTTAGCGAACCGGGAATGGCGAAGCCAACCACAAATCACTTTTGCCTCGGGGCCCGAGATTTATCAGGAGGTCCTACAATTATGGCCAGAGACTCGCGACGTTCAGTTACTTAATAGATGATAAATCTAGAAACCGACTGGCAGGAACACAAAGGAGGCAGCACCCCGCGCCACCGCATTGAGCGCTCTTTGGTCCTTCTTGGCCAACGCTTTAGAGAGCGCATCCTGTAGCCCGATCATTTCACCCATTAGTTGTGAATACGACGCATTGAGAACATCATCTTGGAAGCCATCCGCGAATAGGTAGGGCTCTTTAGAACTATTACGCTGGGTCCTAAGTAAGTACGCGGCGGTCTCGATGTTTCGGGCTGAATTATAGACAAACTGCGCTGACGGAAGATCATCAAGGAGTAGATATTCCCGGCGATGATCAAACGCGTGATTCACCATCGATTGGAGACCTGCTACAAACGCGTACGCACGGTCTCCGGTAAAATTCTCATGGAATGCCATCCGCACAAGGTCGTCAGGCTTTGGACCACCAAACTCCTTCAGGTCCAGCTTAGGTACCCTCAATTGCTCGACGCGGGCCTCTATGCTCAACGTGGCCGGCAATTGAATAGGGTTACGGCGATAGAGCTTTACAAGCAAGTGGCTAAGGTTCTGATCAAGCTCAGAACGCACAGCCTCTACGAAAAAAGCCGTATCACTCTTAACCAAATCTTTTACCTCTGGCGGCGCCTTTATTGGCAATGCGCAGCCAACCATCAATAGCCCCGCAATTACGCCAACCGATCGTATTACTATACAGATAGCTCTGTTAATAAGGCGTTCACCCGTTTGAGGTAACCAGGCGCATCGTCAAGCTTTCCCTCGGCTCCGAGTTGCGCGTGATCAAAGACCAACTGAGCCAGCTCCCTGAACCGACTCTCATCCTTCTCTGATTCTAACCGCTTCAAGAGCCCGTGGTCTGTATTTACCTCGAGGATTGGCTTAGACGCGGGCATAGCCTGACCAGCCGCCTCCATTATTTGACGCATCTGCGGCCCCATATCATGCTCCGCCAAAACCAAGACAGCTGCCGAATCAGTCAATCGTACAGATGGTTTAACATCCTCAACTTCTTCTGAAAGCGATTCTTTCATCCGCTTGATGAGTTCTTTCTGCTTCTTGGTCTCTTTCTTCTTCCCTTTTTTCTCGCCTTTATCTTCACCCGGTAGCTCGAGCCCATCACGGGTTACATCGATGAACTTGTGATCCCCGTATTCCTGCAGGTGGCCCATCAACCATTCGTCAATCCGGTCAGACAATAAGAGCACCTCGATTCCACGCTTCTTAAACGCCTCTAGATATGGAGATCCAAGCGCATTCGTGTGTGATTCAGACACCAGGTAGTAGATATCCGTCTGCCCCTCAACCATCCGGGCAACGTAATCCTCGACCCCAACATCCTGTGTGGTTGTGCTCGTTTGCGTGGACGCGAATCGCAATAACTTAATGATCCGCTCTTTGTTTTGGTGATCCTCTGCCGGGCCCTCTTTGAGGCACTCACCGAAGGTATCCCAGAACTTCTGGTACTTCTCGGAATCATCTTTGGCTAGCTTCGCTAGCATATCCAACGCGCGTCTAGTAACAGCCGACTTCATAGCTTCAACGCGTGCGTCTTTCTGCAATATTTCTCGCGACACGTTCAAGCTCAGATCTGATGAATCTACAACGCCACGAATGAAGCGCAAATAAAGTGGTAAGAACTCTTCTGCACGATCCATGATAAACACGCGTTGCACATACAGCTTCAAACCCCGTGGACTCTCTCGATTCCAGAGATCAAACGGCGCCCGCGTCGGCACATAGAGAAGACCGGTATACTCACTCTTGCCTTCCACTTTATGGTGACTCCATGTCATGGGGTCTTCAAAGTCGTGGGCAACGTGCTTGTAGAACTCATTGTACTCGTCGTCCGTGATGTCTGTTCGAGCTCGTGTCCAGAGGGCGGTAGCCTGATTGACCTGATCCCACTCAGGCTTCACCTCGGAATCATCATCTTCATCTTTCTCGACCTCATTTCTTAGGTACACGGGAATCGATACATGGTCAGAGTATTTTGTCACCAAGTGGCGGATCCGATAGGTCTCACTGAATTCTTTCGCGTCCTCTTTCAACGTCAGCCGGATCTCGGTCCCGCGCTCTGATTTTTCGGTGGATTTTATGGTGTACTGACCGTCGCCGTCTGAAGACCACTCAACTGCATCCGCTTCGTTATTGCCAGCTCGACGGGTACGGACGATAACGTGGTCCGCGACAATAAACGCTGAATAGAAACCCACACCAAATTGCCCGATAAGGCTTGCGTCCTGTTTCGAGTCACCCGACAAGCTCTTTAAAAACTCCGCCGTTCCCGATTTAGCAATCGTTCCAAGGTTCTGTACTACATCATCCCGGGACATACCGATCCCGTTATCCGAAATCACCAGTTCTTTCGTCTCGGGATCAACCGATATGCGAACGGTCATATCAGACTCTGACTCCATGAGATCGGGGGTGTCCAACGCCAAGAATCGTAGCTTGTCACAGGCATCGTTAGCGTTAGAGATTAGTTCCCTGAGGAAAATTTCGCGGTTTGAGTATAAGGAATGCACCATCAGGTGCAGCAGTTGTTTGACTTCCGTTTGGAATCCTAAGGTTTCTTCGTTTGCAGTCATCGTCCTAATCACTGTTTGTGTGTTGATAGATTGTCACGATAAGTTGGGATTAAATTCAAAATTCCAAGCATAAAAAACCCCGCAGGAAACACCACCCTCCGGGGGTTTTTAAATTGACTAAACCGAGGGGCTGTCCCTGCGCTACCAGCCGGTCGCTTCTTTTAATGTCTCGCCGATCTCGGCAAGGTTACGGGTCACTTTCACACCCGCAGCCTCCAATGCATTAAATTTTTCATCCGCTGTTCCCTTTCCGCCGGAAATGATCGCGCCAGCATGACCCATCCGCTTCCCCGGGGGAGCAGTCGCGCCAGCGATGTAGCTTACGACCGGCTTTGTCACATTTTTCTTTATGAACTCGGCGGCTTCTTCTTCTGCGGTTCCACCTATCTCGCCAATCATCACGATCGCCTCTGTCTCAGGATCCTCTTCGAATAGAGCCAGAATATCGATGAAATTTGAGCCAGGGATTGGGTCGCCACCGATACCGACGCAGGTGCTCTGCCCGAATCCTGTGTCTGTTGTCTGCTTTACCGCCTCATAGGTCAACGTTCCCGATCGAGAAACAATCCCGACACGGCCTTTCTTGTGTATATGGCCGGGCATGATACCGATCTTGCACTCGTCAGGCGTGATCACACCCGGACAATTAGGTCCAATCAGAACGACCCCCGCGTTATCACACGCAATCTTACACTTCAGCATATCGAGTGTGGGAACCCCCTCTGTGATACAGACGATTATCCGGATACCTGCGCCGACGGCCTCCATGATAGAGTCCATAACAAAGGGGGCCGGTACATAAATCACCGATGCGTCGGCGCCGGTCGCTGCAACTGCATCTGCGACCGTGTCGAACACAGGCAAAACTAGGTGTTCGGTCCCGCCTTTACCAGGCGTGACCCCACCCACCATCTGGGTTCCGTATGCTATGGCTTGTTCTGAATGGAATGTTCCATTCTTACCCGTGAATCCTTGGCATATAACCTTGGTATGTTTGTCGATAAGGATACTCATGAGCCGCCTCCCGCTGCAGCGACAACTTTCTTAGCAGCGTCCCCCAGGCTCGATCCGGCGATGATATTTAGGTCAGACTGATCCAGGATTTCGGCTCCCTTGTCCGCATTCGTTCCCTCGAGACGGACGACGACCGGTACCTCGACACCCACCTCCTCGACAGCGCCGATAATTCCCTCAGCGATCATGTCACACCGGACAATTCCACCGAAGATGTTCACCAATACTGCGTTGACGTTGGAGTCGGACAGGATCAGCTTGAAGGCCTCGGCGACCCGCTCCTTGGTAGCTCCACCGCCAACATCTAAAAAGTTTGCGGGCGCGCCACCGTAGAGCTTGACGGTATCCATCGTGCCCATTGCCAGCCCTGCTCCGTTCACCATGCACCCGATGTTACCGTCCAGTGCGACATAGTTAAGATCCCACTTGGCGGCGACCGCCTCACGCTCATCCTCTTGAGAAGGATCGCGCATGGCCGATAAATCAGCGTGGCGGTAAATGGCGTTCGAATCAATCACAACTTTTGCGTCGAGACATAGCAGGTCCCCGTCTTCAGTGATCACCAACGGGTTGACCTCGATCAACGACACATCCTTGTCTTCAAAAAGGTTAGCCAATCCCAAGAAAACTTGGGTGAACTGCTTTATTTGGACTGGGTCTAGACCAAGCTTAAAAGCCAACTGCCTCCCCTGATTTGGCTGGGGACCGACCAACGGATCGATGGTAGCTTTCAAAATTTTCTCGGGCGTTTCTTGGGCAACTTTCTCGATCTCGACACCACCCTCGGTCGAGGCCATGAAGACAATGCGGCGTGTCGAGCGGTCAATAACCGCACCGAGATACAGCTCGCTGGCGATACCCACACAGGCTTCAATCAAAATTTTCGAAACAGGCTGTCCATTTGCGTCCGTTTGATAGGTCACGAGCCGGGTACCTATGTGACGGTCACAGAACTCTCTGATCTCGGTCTCAGTTTTTACCAACTTGACGCCGCCCGCCTTACCTCGACCACCCGCGTGCACCTGGACCTTTATAACCCAAGCGTCACCACCGATTTGCTTGGCTGCGGCGAGTACTTCTTCCGTAGTGTCGCATGCTACGCCAGTCGACACCGGGAGCCCGTACTCACGGAACAAAGCCTTGCCTTGATATTCATGAAGATTCATATTCTTTACGTCGCTTATTTATCAGTTCAAAAGAATACCGATTGGTAGTCGGCAATTTATCGCTTCACACCCGATGGTGAAGGGTGCTTCAAGTTTCATCAAGCACGCTTGCGTTTGTTGGCTATGTGAATGGCATGCCCATGTACAGCCAGCGCCGCCTCGTGCAGGGCCTCAGACACCGTTGGGTGAGCGAACATGGTCATCGCAATATCCTCCGCAGACGAACCGAACTCCATGGCGATAACGGCTTGAGCTACCATGTCGCCGGCGGTCGGACCGACAATATGAACACCCAGAATCCGGTCGGTCTCCTTGTCTGCAATCATTTTCACCATACCCGCTGTTTCATTCGTGGCCATCGCTCGTCCTGATGCCGCAAATGGGAAAACACCAATATTGTAACTCCTGCCCTCTTGTTTCAGTTGCTCCTCCGTCTGGCCAACCCAGGCAACCTCAGGGTGGGTATAGATTACAGAGGGTACAGTGTCATAGTTCACCTGCGCATGCTTTCCAGCGATACGCTCTGCCACCATCACACCCTCCTCTGATCCCTTGTGAGCAAGCATCGCGCCACGAACCACGTCCCCAATCGCGTAGACACCCGGAACCGCTGTCTCGCAGACCTCATTCACTTCAATAAAACCTCGCTCGTCCTGCGTGACGCCACAGCCGTCTGCCAACAAGCCGTCAGTGAATGGCTTACGGCCTACGGCTACGATAAGCTTGTCAAATGTTTCGGTTTGTGGGCCATCTTTAGTCTCAAAAGAAACCTCTACCTTTTTGCCTTTGACGTCGGTCCCTTTCACTAGGGTGCTGGTCAAAATTTTGAGGCCCTGCTTCGCAAAAATCTTCCGAGACTCTTTGGCGATTTGCTGATCAGCGATCGCCAGAAAATCATCGAGTGCCTCAAAGATCGTGACATCTGACCCAAGGCGGTTCCACACGGACCCCAGTTCAAGCCCAATCACACCTCCACCAATGACGCCTAGTTTTTTTGGCACGCTCTTGAATTCCAGCGCGCCCGTCGAGTCTACTATAAGATCTTCTGTGAGGGGTGCCGGCGGGATGTTCACTGGCACGGAACCCGTCGCAACGATCACGTACGTAGCATCAATAACCTCAGACTTGCCACCGTGGTCGGTGAACTCGACCTGCTTATTCGGGAGGAGCTTACCCCTGCCCGCTAGATGCTTAACGCCATTAGTCTTGAAGAGACCACCGATCCCGCCAGTCAGGTTCCCAACGATTGTATCTTTACGCTTAAGCATCGCCGCAACGTCGAGCTTTGGCTTGCCGACGCTCACGCCGTGTAATGCTAGGTCGTGGGCGGCTTCTTCGTATTTATATGATGACTCGAGTAGTGCTTTTGAGGGGATACAGCCAACATTGAGGCAGGTGCCGCCCAATGAGGGCTTACCGTCTTTTCCGATCCACTTCTCAATACACACCGTTTTAAAACCAAGCTGTGCCGCTCGGATCGCAGCAACGTAACCACCAGGACCTGCTCCAATTACCACAACGTCATATTGTTGACTCATTACTTCCTCCGATTACACGTCTAGTAGCATGCGTGCTGGATCTTCCAGCATATCTTTGATCGCGACCAAAAACTGAACGGCGTCTTTGCCGTCAATCATTCGATGATCGTATGACAGTGCAAGATACATCATGGGCAAGACGACCACCTGACCATTAACTGCAATAGGACGCTCTTGGATCTTATGCATGCCAAGTATCGCGGTCTGTGGTGGGTTCAGAATCGGCGTAGACAGCAATGAACCAAATACACCACCGTTCGTAATAGTAAAGGTGCCACCAGTCATATCCTCGATTGCGAGCCTGCCA
>MDTB01133891.1_pt1 | contig 15741 bp, 20 predicted proteins | sample 811161 | NCBI WGS metagenome assembly MDTB01 (sample SAMN05326650, study PRJNA326480) | marine metagenome | isolation source: seawater | place: Mediterranean Sea | collected 2009 | reverse complement strand
TGGCAATGAATATATTTCAAAGAGAAGACTCAAGTTTTTTCTTTATGAAAGTTTTTGTTAAATTAACAGATCCTTTGATAGCTATTTTTAGAATTATTACCCCAGCCTTTATTATAAAGCCTTTAGTGCCATTATACGTTGCCTGGTTTTTTTACATGTTCAGGTTTTACTTAATGCCCTACTTAATGGGTTATTCTGTTATGGGAATGCTTTCTTTTCCATTGGAAAGTGAAATTGCATCCCAAATTTATCAAATATTCGGTAAAAAATAATTCAAAAAAAAAACAAAAATTGATACTAGTAATTAAGTATCAATGAAAAAAATAAAAATATCACCATCAATTTTATCTGCTGATTTTAGCCAACTTGGTAAAGAAATTAAAAATTTGGAGATTAGCGGCGCTGATATGATACATGTAGATGTTATGGATGGTCACTTTGTACCCAATCTTACTATTGGACCACCCGTGATTAAAGCTCTTAGAAAATATACAACACTTCCATTCGATGTTCACCTAATGATTAAACCAGTTCACAAATATATAAAAGATTATGCACAAAGCGGTGCAGATATTATTACAATACATCCTGAAGCAACCTCTTCATTACAAAATTCAATTGATGAAATTAAAAAATACCAAAAAAAAGTTGGTATATCATTGAACCCAGATACAAAGATTGAAGTTATTGAAAAATATTTAGATCAAGTTGATTTAGTTTTAATTATGAGTGTATTTCCAGGTTTCGGAGGACAAGAATTTATAAAAGATGTTTTGAAAAAAATAGAGAGAATAAGTGAAATTAAAAAAAAGAAAAATTTTGAATTTGACATTGAAGTTGATGGGGGAATAAATTTTTCAAATTTTAAAGAAGTTCTTAATGCTGGAGCAAATGTTTTAGTTTCAGGTACAACAATTTTTAAAGAAAATAATGGAGACATAAAAGCAAATATTAATTTTTTGAAATCGCTTTAATATCCCATGGATTACAAAGAAAATTCTATAATTAATCCTTTTTTTTACTTAACTAAGAAAATAAAAAAAATTTATTTAAGCTCAAATGTATACAATACTAAAATTTCAAAAGTCTTTGATGGTGGATTTGAATATGTTCCACATCTTAAAATATTTGATTGTATTGTAAAAATTAAAGACCGAAAAAATAGGATTGAAGATTATAATATTGAGAGATTTTGGGAAAATCAAAATTTATCAGAAAAAGATTTTAAAAAACTTCATAGTTTTTTTTGGTTATATACTATTGATTTAAAATCCTCAAAAAGAATAACCAGGTCAGTAATATCTAATTGGACGAACTATAATCAAAACTACAGCTACAAAAGTTGGGAGCTAGATACTCTTTCTAAAAGAATTATTTCTTGGATAGCAAATAGTAATAATTTTTATCATGAAGGTGACCAAATTTTTAAAGTTAATTTCACAAAAATAATTAAAAAACAATTAAATCATTTAGTCAATGAAATAGAAAATACTGAATTTGTTAATGATAAAATGATTGGGTGTTCTGCAATAATTATGGGAGGCTTATGTTTCAAACATCAGCTGCAGTATTTAAATATTGGGTTTCAGTTACTAAAAAAAATAATTAATACAATTTTTGATAATAATGGTTTCCCAAAATCTAGAAATCCAAGACAGGTAATATTTTATTTAAAATATCTTGTATTTATAAGAGAATTATTAAAAGACTCTAACACAAATATACCAGAATATTTAAATGAGATTATATTCTATTTAGGACAGACATTTGATTTTTACTTTGAAAAAAAAAGTGGTAGTTTTTTATTTAATGGTAACCATAATTCAGATGTTAGTGGGTTTAAAGAATATCTTAGGGAGCATGGTTATAAGTTTAAAAATAGATTAAATAGTATAAGCGGTTACTCAATACTTAAAAATAAGGAGGATAAAATCATAGTTGATTTAGGATCAACGCCAGAAAGAAAGTACTCAGCAGACTATCAATCTGGTCCTTTATCATTTGAGATTTTTCATGATAAAGAAAAAATAATTACTAATTGTGGATATTTTCAGAATTATGATCACAAATTAAATATATTATCTAAATCGACAGCTGCTCATTCCACACTCTCGATTGACGATAGATCTTCGTGTAAGTTTAAAAAACATAAGTTAGGCTACTTTGTTGTTGAAAATAATTTAAAAGTCTTTAATAAAAAAATTTATTATGATGATGAAATTTGGGAAATACAAGGAACTCACGATGGTTATCTGAAAGAATATGGTATTTTGCACCAAAGAAATATTAAATTTTTTCCAAAAGAATTGAGATATGTCGGTGAGGACAAAATAATTTGCAAAAAGAATTTTAGAAAAGTAAGTTTTGATATAAGATTTCATCTACATCCAAATACTAGTGCAACAAAGACTAAAGACAAAAATTCTATTTTATTGCGACTTAAGAAATCTGGATGGAAATTCCTATGTAATGATAAAAATTTTAATATTGAAACGGGATTATATTTTGGTGAAAAAGACGCTTTTATAGAAAATAAAAATATTTATATTAATGGAGAAATTAAAAAAGAAGAGGAAGTGATAAATTGGGAAATTAAAAAAATATGAAAAAAAAAAATTAAGAGGGCACTAATATCTGTATCTGACAAGTCAAAACTTTTTAAAATTTTACCAATTTTAAAAAAATACAAAATTGAAATTTTAAGCTCTGGAGGAACCTATAAATATATAATAAAAAAAGGTTATAAATGTACCGAAGTAAGTAATTACACAGATTTTCAAGAAATTCTAGATGGAAGGGTGAAAACACTTCATCCAAAAATTCATTCAGGAATATTATTTAAAAGAGATAACAAAAAACATGTAAATCAAATTAAAAAAAATAAAATTAAAAATATAGATCTTGTAATTGTAAACTTTTACCCGTTTGAAAAAACTATTCTAAAAACCAAAGATGAAGGAAAAATAATCGAAAACATTGATATAGGTGGGCCGGCACTCGTAAGATCAGCTGCAAAAAACTTCAAAGACGTAACTATAATAACTTGCGACTATCAATTGGACAATTTGATTCAAGAGATGAACAATAATGAAGGTTCTACATCTTTAAATTTTAGAAAAGAATTATCATTAGAAGCTTTTTCGGAAACTGCCTATTATGATTCTAGTATTTCTAAATATTTCAATAAAATTCTTAATTATAAATATCCTAATAAAATAACTATAAGTGGAAAACTCATTAACAAATTAAGATATGGAGAAAACCCACATCAACTAGGAGCATTATACTCTCAAAATAATTTTAATGAACTGGAGAAATTATATGGCAAGGAATTAAGTTATAATAATTATAACGATATATATTTTGGGCTCGATATTGCAAACAGTTTACCAAAAGGTGTTGGTACCACAATAATTAAACATGCTAATCCATCAGGGGTATCGATTGAAAAAAAACAATTATCAAGCTTTCAGAGAGCTTGTAATTCTGATCCTGTGAGTTCATTCGGTGGAGTTATTATATGTAATTATAAAATTAAATATGAAACTGCAAAAGAAATTAGTAAGAAGTTTTTTGAGGTAGTTGTTGCAAAAGGTTTTGATATTAAAGCATTATCAATTTTGAAAAAAAGAAAAAATTTGAGGATAATTAAAAATTCTCAAAGGTATGACACCAACGAAATTAATTTTAATTCTGTTTCCAAAAATTTTCTTTTACAAAGTTGCGATAACAATAATTTCGTAAAAAAGAACTTTAAAGTTGTTTCAAAAAAGAAACCAAACAAAAAAATGTTTAACGATCTAATGTTTGCTTTTAATATATGTAGGTTTGTAAAATCAAACGCAATTGTATTAACAAATGATTTTTCAACGGTAGGTATAGGCTCAGGACAACCTAGTAGACTTGACAGCTGTGAAATTGCGGTAAATAAAATGAACAAATTTAATCATGCTACAAAAAATTTAGTGGCGGCCTCAGATGCTTTTTTTCCTTTCGTTGATGGAATTGAAACCTTGGTTCAATCTGGTGTTAAAGCTATTATACAACCTTACGGATCTATAAGGGATAAAGATGTTATTAAATTTGCAAACAATACAAACACGGTATTAGTATTTTCTAAAACCCGCCATTTTAAGCATTAATTAACTTTATCGATTTTAGCAGCAAGAATAAAATCGCTTTCTGCAAGTCCATTAATAGCATGTGTAAATATTTTAATTTTAGCATATCCCCAGCCAAACCATATGTCTGGATGATGTCCTTCTGCCTCAGCAATATAACCAACTTTATTTACAAAATTTTGTGCACTTAAAAAATTTTCAAACTTGAATTCTTTTAGTAAATAAAAATTTTCTTCTTCATTTTTCTTAACATCCCATCCGTCAACTTTTTTTAAATACTTGTGTATTTCACTTAAATTAAATGATGGAATACCACCCTCACAAGGAACACACTTTTTTTTAGATAAATCTTCCATAAAATTTTTTTGGAGCGGGCAATGGGACTTGAACCCACGACCTTCTCGTTGGCAACGAGACGCTCTACCACTGAGCTACGCCCGCTTATTAAATTATATTGAAGTTAAAGGCTTTTGAGAAATTAAGCAAGTGTCAATATGAGCGTAGATCTTTTTAAGATTATTTGTTAATTTAATTCAATGAGCAAAATTAACAAATTACCCAACACTGTTCCTGTTTTTCCACTTTCAAATTTTATATTTTTTCCAAATACATCTGCACCTTTAAATATTTTTGAGCCTAGATATATCCAAATGATCGATGAGAGTATGAAAACAAATCGTATGATTGGTATGGCTCAGCCCAAAGGTACAAGCACTAAAGATAAACCTGATCTTTTTCATGTCGGATGTTTAGGAAAAATTTCTAGTTTTAATGAAACCGAAGATGGAAGATATGTAATTGTTTTAAATGGAGTTACTAGATTTAATATGATTGAAGAAATAGACAATGGAAAATCTTTTAGAGAATTTAAAATAAATTTTAAAAACTTCGAAAGTGACATCGATGGCAAAAAGTTAAATATAAATTTTTCTGATTTGGATAATATAATTAGCAGTCTCAAAAAAATATTTGAAAAGCAAGGTTATTTGATAAATTGGAATGAGCTAGAAAAGCAAAGCTTAGATCAGACTATAAATACACTTTCTATGGCTGCTCCATTTTCAAAAGAAGAAAAACAAATGCTCTTAGAAGCAAGAGATCTAGAATTTAGAAAACAAAAATTAGAACAAATAATTAAACTATATACAATAGATAACTTTAGCAACAAAACTTTACAATAACTATAAAAAAAATCCTTTATTCGCAAAATTTTCAATTTTTTTTTTTAAAAACAAATTTTTGTTCATAATGTTAAAAAATTTATCTACAGATTTCAAATCATATTTATTAAAAAGTTTGAAAAATTCATGCAAAAAATCAATTCCTATTCCAAACAAAAAATTTGTATTCTTTCGCTTTGTCTCAAATTTTTCTAATACAGTATTTAAATTTAATCCAAGGTCCAAGTTATTTTTAATTAATTCACTTAAAATTTTAGCATCTCGCAAAGTCATGTTGAATCCCTGTCCTGCTAAAGGATGAACTTTATGTAACGCATCTCCAAATGACAAAATATTTTTATGATAATAATTATGAGATAAAGACAAATAAATTGGAAATTCTCGAAGTTTGCCTATTTCTTTAATTTTGTGAATTCTATTATAATATTTAATAAGATTTATTATTCTTGATTTATCTTTAATTAAACCCTTATCAAAAACAGAAAACACAATTGAGGTTTTGTTATTAGAAATCGGTAAAAATGCTAAAGGCCCAAATTTTGTAAAATATTGCTCAGCAATATTATTAGTTTTTTTTGTATGACTAATGATTGTTGTAAAAGCGGTACTATTATAATTTTTTTTATAATGTTTACTAAAAAATTTTTTAAACAAATAATTACTTGTGTCGGTTACTATAATTATTTCATAATTTTTTTTTTTTAAGTCAAACAGTTGTTTTTGACTTCTATATTTTTTAAATCTTACAAGCTTATTTTTTTTAATTTTCATTTCTAAAGTTTTGTAAAAATAGTTGTAAGTTACCATGAAAAAATTATTACTTTTTGATTTAAAATTTAAGAAAGTTTCAGGGTTTTTATCTTTATACAAATTAATTTGTTTTATATCCCAGCAATCTTTTTTTGGTAAAATTTTTTCACTTTCTAAAAAATCAATACTATAATTAGATAATCCGATGGTCCTTGAATTTGTATCAGATAAAGAATTAAAATTTTTATTATTAGAATAATAAATATCTACACCTATGCCTTTATTAATAATAATTTTTGATAATACCAAAGATGTTAAACTTTTTCCTATTAAACAAATAGTCATAATTTTTTTAATTTTAACAATAAATATTAAATGATACAAAGTGGTAAATTTGATTCTTTATGAATATTAAAAAAAATATTGAAAAATTTAGAGATTTTACGCTAAAAAAGTTAATTGAGCTTATTGGAATTTTAATACTAATTGTTTCGGTACTTATATTATTAGCATTATTTAGTTATAGCCCAAATGATCCAAATTTTATTTACCCTAAAAGTCAGGAAATAATTAATTTTTTAGGCATTAAAGGAAGTATTAGTGCCGATTTTTTATTACAATCTATTGGTTTGATCTCTTATTTTTTACCTATAACCCTGATATTCTTATCAATATCAATAATTTTTCAAAAAAATTTAATACAGATTGTTAATAGTTTATTTTACATAGTCTGTTATTCAATTGTTGGAACTATTTTTCTAACTCAGTTTTACAAGGAAGCTTTTTTTCTAATAATAAATGGAAATGGTGGTTTTGTAGGAAGCTACTTTTACAAAGAGGTATTTTTTAAAATTTTAAATTTAAATTCTGAAATATCATACTATCTTCAAATATTACTATTTATAATTTTATTTCTTATGAGTGTCAAATTTAGATTAATTTGGTTTTCGTCTTTAAAAAAAATTTATAAAAATAATAAAATCATTAAGCCAATAGAAAACGTAAAACTTGAAACAGAAATTTCTAAAGCAGACGATAAAATTCAAGATGCATTTTCTTTTGATAAGAAAAATGAAAAGAACAATAATGATAAAAAAAAGTTTAATTTACCAAAGCTCGATTTAATGGAAGAATTAAAAGTTAAAAATAAAAAAAATAATTTGAGAAGTGACATAAATGAAAGTTTTATTGAAAAAATACTTTTAGACTTTGGTGTAGAGGGTAAAATTAGAAAAATAAGTTCAGGACCAGTCGTAACTTTAAATGAGTTTGAGCCTGCAGCTGGTGTAAAGGTTTCTAAAATTATAAATTTGTCTAATGATATCGCTAGAAATACAAGTTCAGAATCTGCAAGAATTTCTGTTATTCCAGGTACAAGTTCGGTAGGTATTGAATTGCCTAACTTAGAAAGGGAAAACGTTTCTTTAAGAGAAATACTAAGTAGCCCTAAGTTCAATAATAAAGAATTGATTTTACCTATAGCACTTGGAAAAAATATATCTGGTCAGCCTATAATAGGTGATTTGTCTTCTATGCCTCACTTATTAATTGCAGGTACAACTGGCTCTGGTAAGTCAGTATGCATAAATACTATACTGCTTTCACTTTTATATAGGCACAAACCAGATCTATGCAAATTTATATTGATCGACCCAAAAATGCTTGAGCTTTCAACTTATGAAGGCATACCACATCTTTTATGTCCAGTAATTACTGAAGCAAAAAAAAGCTGCAACTGTTTTAGGTTGGGTAGTTAAAGAAATGGAAAATAGATATAAATTAATGACAAAAGTAGGGGTAAGAAATATTAGTGGATATAATAATAAACATAAAATACCAATGCCTTACATTGTAGTCATTGTTGATGAAATGTCAGATTTAATGTTAGTCGCAGGTAAAGAAATTGAAAATTACATTCAAAAACTCTCACAAATGGCTAGAGCAGCTGGCATCCATATAATAATGGCAACGCAAAGACCAAGTGTAGATGTCATAACGGGGACCATTAAAGCAAATTTTCCTACACGAGTATCCTTTCAAGTTTCCTCAAAAATAGATAGTAGAACCATACTAGGGGAACAAGGTGCAGAACAACTTTTAGGAAAAGGTGACATGCTATATATGTCTTCAGCGAACAGAATAACAAGAATTCACGCACCATTTGTATCAGAAAATGAAATAGAGAAAATTAATAATTTTTTGAGGTCACAAGGAGAGCCAGAATATGTGGATGAGATTTTAAATTTATCAGACGGTGATGAGAAATATTCTGATAATAATTACAATTCTCAATTAGATGATTTGTACGAAACAGCTTTGGAAATCGTAAAATCAGAGAGAAAAGCCTCAACTTCATTTTTACAAAGAAAATTACAGATTGGATACAATAGAGCAGCAAGAATAATCGACACAATGGAGGAAAATGGAATTGTGAGCAAAGCAAATCATGTCGGAAAAAGAGAAGTCCTTTAATGAAAAAAATTTTTTTTTTTGTTTTAATAAACTTGTTTTTTATTAAAGAATCCTATTCTGATATTACAAAAAAGATAATAGATAATTTAGAAAAATCCGAGAGTTACAATTTTACGTTTACGCAAAAAATTAATAAAAAAAAAGAATCTGGAAATTGTATTTTAGTTTTTGACAGGAAAATAAACTGTAGTTATAATAATTCTGGCAAAATTCTTGTATCGGACGGAAAAAACCTAATTATAAAAAGTAAAAATTCCGAAATTCCAAATTTTTATAAACTAAAAAATACATCTTTTTATAAACTTTTAGATAAAAATTACTTAATTGATAAACTTAAGTCTACCCATATAAAAAATATTGAAGGAAAATTATTTGTTAAATTAAATTATCAGAATATTGATATTGAAGTTTTTTTTGATAATGAGAAACTGTTACTCAAAGGATGGCAAACAATAGATATTTATAACAATTCAGTATTAACAGAAATAAATATACAGGACATTAATAAAATAGTCGACGAAGACTTGTTTGATTTGAGAAAATTTAATTAACTATCTAGCACATTAATATTTTCTTTTTTAAAAACAGTCATGCCTCTTGCTATATAATTTTTTAAAGCATTAGGATGATCTAAAGTACATGTATGAAGCCAAACTCTTTTGATATCTTTTTCAAAAGATTTTCTTATAGCAACACTTAAAGCATAGCCACCAATTCCTTTGCCGATATATTCTTCTAACAAACCAAAATAAGAAATTTCTGTTTCTTTTAATTCAGGGTTATATAATAATTCAAAAAAACCAGCTAAATCATTAGTATCGCAGATGGTGTAGGTCTCTAAATTTTTATCCGAGATATAATTTATCCATTTTTCATCTGACCAACTAAGTCTATCTATCCATCTATGATTTTTTCCAACTCTTTTATAAAAAAATTTATTTAATTGAAAATCAGGTTTAATTTTTTTTACTAAGTATTTTTTCTCATTTATTGAATTGGTTTTAAGGTTTTTTAAATCTTTTAATTCTAGAAAGTTTCTTTGAACGGGAATCATCATTCAACCATTTTACCAATTTTTTCACCACCAAAAAGATGAAAATGTAAGTGGGGCACTTCTTGTCCACCGTTTTCACTAGTATTCGCTATAGCTCTGTAACCTTTTCCCGTATCAGATGAAATTTTTAATTTTTTTGCAACTATGTTAATTCCTTTAATCAATCCGGAAATCTCCTTTTCAGAAGCTTTAGATGCAAATTCGTCCAAATCAATATACTTACCCTTTGGTATTACTAATGCATGTATTTTTTTTTGAGGATTGATGTCATAAAAAGATAAAACATTTTCATCTTCGTAAATTTTTGTACAAGGTATTTCTCCCCTCAAAATTTTCGCAAAAATGTTATTTTCATCATACTTCATTAAAGAATTTCAATTTTATCAATTACTTTTATAATTTTTTTTCCTGTTAAAACTGCATTTAATCTGGCGCACTCATAAGTCGCATTAGAATTTTGTTCTGCAATAAACTTGAGCTCTTTACATTTTGAGCCACTATCCATATATAAATGCTCAATCAATCTTGGGGGGTCTCCTAAGTACATAAGCAACCCAAAAACCTCTTTTTTCTTTTCTATGCCTGCAACTTCCTCTATTTCTGCCATTTTATTTGATGTGCCAATTTCAAAATTTTTAAAAGCTACAAAACTTTTGTAGCCAATAAAAGCAATAATTAAAAAAAATAATATTTTTATCTTCCCCATTAATTTATTTTTTTCTTTTTTCTAGTTCTAACATTATATCCTCTATTTTTATACTGTTAGCCTCTAAGTACATTACTAAATGATAAAAAACGTCTGCTGACTCATGGATTGTGTTGCTATTTTTCTCGACGGATTGAATAAGTTCTTCAATTTCTTCTAAAACTTTTTTTTTACTTAAGACTTTATCTTTTAATAACTTATTTGTATATGAACCATCTACTGGCTTTTCTTTTCTATGTCTTGCAAGACTAATTAAATCTTCTAACACTTTTAGCATCTTAAATTCTAACAGGGATTCCTTTTGAATCCAAATATTCCTTCGCTTCTTTTAATGAGTATTTTCCGTAATGGAATATTGAGGCTGCAAGTACAGCGCTAGCTTTTCCCAGTTTAATTCCTTCTACCAAATGATCAAGATTGCCAACTCCTCCAGATGCAATTACAGGTATGTTTACTTTCGAAGATATATTTGACATTAATTCAATATCATAACCTATTTGGGTCCCATCCCTATCCATAGATGTAACTAGTAATTCACCAGCACCATGTTCTTCCATTTTTTTTGCATAATCTATTGCATCAATTTTGGTATTTTTTCTCCCGCCATGAGTAAATATTTCCCACTTATTTCCATTTTTTTTTGCATCTACTGCAACAACGATGCATTGGGATCCGAATTTTTTTGAACTTTCAATAACCATTTTAGAATTTTGAACAGCTGCAGTATTGATTGAAACTTTATCAGCGCCACAATTAAGTAATTTATTTATGTCCTCAACACTTCTGACACCTCCCCCAACAGTTAGTGGGACAAAACATTTTTTAGAAGTTTTTTCTACTACTTCATAAATTGTATCCCTATTTTCATTTGAGGCTGTAATATCTAAAAAGCAAATTTCATCTGCTCCACCATCGCTATAAATTTTTGCTTGCTCAACAGGATCGCCTGCATCTTTTAAATCAATAAAATTTATACCTTTTACTACACGTCCATTTTTTACATCTAAACAAGGTATAATTCGATTTTTAAGCATCTTCTCTCGCTAACTCTTCCAACTTAATATCGCCATCATAAATAGCTTTGCCAACTATTATACCTTCAATATTTTTCAAACTTTTGGCTTTTTTGACATCATCAATTGATGAAACTCCGCCAGAAATTATTACTGGGCTATTTGAAATATTTGCGATTTTTGATGTCTCGTTAAAATTTGGACTTTTTTTAGTTCCATCTTTATTTATATCAGTAAAAATTAATCTACTAAAACCATAATCATTTACCTCTTTTAAAAAATCAATTGTTGTTTTATTTGTACTTTCTTTCCACCCAGATATCGAAAGTATTCCATCCTTCGCATCTAAACCTAGGGCAATTTTATTTGGAAATTTTTGGCAAGCACCTTCTAAAAAATTTTTGTCTTTAATAGCCGCACTACCTAAAATAACTTTTTCCACACCAGCGTCTAAATACTTTTGAATGCTCTGGAAATTTCTTATACCCCCGCCTATCTCTACTTTAAAATCAAATTTTCTAACGATCTCTTGAATAGTATCTAAATTAATTGTTTCCCCAGTTAAAGCTCCATCTAAGTCAACAATGTGAAGGTTCTTAAATCCATGCTCTCTATAGCTGTTAGCTTGATCAATAGGAGAATTTTTATATTCTGTTGAATTGTTGAATTCACCTTTGACTAAACGTACACATTTTTTATCTTTAATATCAATTGCTGGAAATATTTTCATTTATAAATTCATAAAATTATCTATAATTTTTAAACCAATTTTATCACTTTTTTCTGGATGAAATTGAGTTCCAAAAATATTATCTTTTTCAACTGCACAAACATGTTTTGATGAATAATTAGTTGTTGCAAGAACAGCATTTTTATCATTTGGTATAAATTCATAGCTATGGACAAAATACATATGGGATTTATCTTTTATATCTTTAAAAATTTTACTTTCTTTAAGAATATTAATCTCATTCCAACCTATGTGGGGTAATTTGTATTTTCCGTTATGATTATCTATCTTTGTAACTTTTCCAGGAATCCATCCAAGTCCCTTTGTTTCGGCCTCCTCATATCCAACATCTGCAAACATTTGCAAACCAACGCAAATGCCAAGTAGAGGTTTTTTATTGTTTATTACGAAATGATTTAAGGTCTCGACAAGGCCATTGATGCCGTTTAAAGCATCAGTGCAGCTTTTGAATGATCCCTGCCCAGGTAATACAACTTTATCACTTGATTTTATTTTTTTAAGATCAGAAGTGACTTCTATAGTTACTTTATCTTTTGCAACTTCTTTAAATGAGTTTATAACAGAGCTTATATTCCCTGATTTGTAATCAACAATTGTTACGTTCATTAATTCTTATAAAGAACCTTTGGTCGATGGTATTACGTTCTTATTTCGTGGATCAATCTCTAATGCACTTCTCAAAGATCTTGCTAAACCTTTAAAACAAGACTCCACTTTATGATGGCTATTATCACCATATAAATTCTCTACATGTAAAGTTATTCCTGATGCTTGTGAAAATGCTTGAAACCACTCCTTAAACAATTCTGTATCCATTTCACCCAGTTTTTCAACTTTTAAATCAACTTTCCAAATTAAATAAGGTCTATTTGAGACATCCAAAGCAACTCTAGTTAATGTTTCATCCATAGGAATCATTGCATGAGCATACCTTTTTATGCCTATAAATTTTTTTGATGCCTTTTTTAAACACTCACCAATTGCAATACCTGTATCTTCTGTAGTATGATGAAGATCTATGTGTGTGTCGCCTTTAGCTTTCACTTTTAAATCAATAGAAGAATGTTTTGACAGCTGTTCTAACATGTGATCTAAAAAACCAATTCCAGTATCTATTTTAAACTTTCCTTTACCATCTATATTTATGGCTACATCGATCTTAGTTTCTTTCGTTTTCCTGCTTATCTCTGCTTTCCGCTTCATATTTATTAAGGTATATATGCATTATCTATCGATATCAATAACAGTTAATTTAACACTTGAACATTTAAAATTAGTATCCATCTAACTGAAATGACAACAATAGTACTAGTAAGAAAAAAAAATGACGTAGTTGTGGCAAGCGATGGTCAAGTAAGCATGGGAAATACTGTTATTAAAAGTAATGCCAACAAAGTTCGTAAAATTGAGAAAAGAAATGTGATTGCTGGGTTTGCTGGATCAACAGCTGATGCATTGACTTTATTTGAAAGATTAGAGGCAAAACTAGAAAAACATGCTGGAAATTTAACGAGAGCTGCTGTTGAATTAGCTAAAGATTGGAGAACAGATAAATACTTAAGAAGGTTGGAAGCACTCATGGCTATTGGCGATAAAGAAAAAAGCTTTATTATTTCAGGGACTGGTGATGTGTTGGAACCTGAGGGAAATGTAATAGGAATTGGTTCAGGCGGAAATTATGCCTTAGCTGCTGCAAAAGTATTAATGGATACGGAATTAAAAGCAGAGGACATTGCAAAAAAAGCTATACTAGTTGCAGCTGATATATGTGTTTTTACAAATAATAATATTAAAGTGGAAAAAATTTAATGGAAAAATCTAATGTAAAAACATTCCCTAAAAAAAATGAGAAAAATAAACAAAATCATATAGATTCATTATCACCTAGAGAAATTGTATCTGAACTGGATAGGTACGTTGTTGGCCAAAATAAAGCCAAAAGGGCTGTGGCTATAGCGCTGAGAAACAGATGGAGAAGACAAGCTTTAACTGGAGATATGCGAGATGAGGTGTTGCCTAAGAATATTTTAATGATTGGACCAACTGGAGTTGGTAAAACTGAAATATCTAGAAGATTGTCAAGATTAGCTGAAGCACCTTTTGTAAAAGTTGAAGCTACAAGATTTACTGAAGTTGGATACGTTGGAAGAGATGTTGAACAAATTATCAGGGACTTACTTGAAATAGCTATTGCGATGGAAAAAGTTAAAAAAAGAAAAGAAGTGCACACAAAAGCTCAAAAATTAGCTGAAGAAAGAGTATTGGATGCTCTAGTTGGAAATAAAGCATCTGTTGCAACAAGAGAAAGCTTCAGAAAAAGACTACGGGATGGTGATTTAGATGATAATGAAATAGAAGTTGCAACAAACGAGTCTGGTAACATGCCTAGTTTTGAAATTCTAGGAATGCCAGGTGCAAACATCGGAATGATAAACATTGGTGATATGTTGGGTAAATCGATGGGTGGTAAGACTAAAAAGAAAAAAATGACCGTAAAAGAGTCTCATGAAATTTTACTTAATGAAGAAGCGGACAAACTAATTGAACAAGATAAGATTATAAAATCAGCAAAAAATGTAACTGAAAACAATGGTATAGTTTTCTTGGATGAAATAGACAAAATTTCAGGAAGAACTGACAGAGTTGGCGGAGATGTATCAAGAGAAGGTGTACAAAGGGATCTTCTTCCACTTATTGAGGGAACTACAGTAAGCACGAAATACGGGCCTGTTAAAACTGACCATATCTTGTTTATAGCATCTGGAGCATTTCAATTAGCGAAACCATCAGATTTGTTGCCTGAACTTCAAGGTAGATTGCCCATAAGAGTAGAATTAGATGCTCTGACAAGTGATGATTTTAAAAGAATTTTAAAAGAACCAGACAATAGTTTAATCAAACAATATAAAGCGTTACTTAAAACAGAAAATGTTGATCTAGAATTTTCAGAAGATGGTATTGAAACAATTGCTAATCTTGCAACGGAAGTAAACTCATCTGTTGAGAATATTGGAGCAAGAAGACTACATACTATAATTGAGAGAATTCTCGATGAAATAAGTTTTACTGCAACAGATAGATCTGGGGAAAAAATAGTTATCGACTCTAAATATGTCGAACAAAATCTTGGGCAGCTAGTTAAAGACAATGATTTATCAAAATTTATTCTTTGATTTTAAGTAAATACAAAAAAAACCTGAATTTTTATTATCAGTTTGGTCATCAATTCTTTTGATAATTCTTGTAAGTTCAGTATTAGATTTTACAAATTCGGGCACTGAATATTTAAGAATACCTAGATCTTTTGACTGATAGGGGTTTTGATCAACTTTAGATCTAAGTCCTTTTCCGGTTATAATATTTAATTTTTCAATTTTGTTATCAAAGCACTGGTTTATAAATTTTTTAACTTTGTGATTTGCTTGTTCTAAAGAAAAACCATGTAGATCTATTGTGGCCTCTATTCTATTTTTTTTTTCACTTTTAAAATGATCCTTGTTAGGAATGCTCTCCTTTCCTTCAACAAAATCTTTCCAGTCTTTTAAGTCTTTATTAGATAATTTTTTATTCAATTAAACGTTTGTTTCAATCAATGACCAATTTGGATCATTAGATTTTACATTTTTAGAGAATTTCCAAGTATCGTAAACCTTTTTCACTTTTTCTGGATCACCAGAAATAATTTTAGCATTT
>MDTB01080920.1_pt1 | contig 15741 bp, 16 predicted proteins | sample 811161 | NCBI WGS metagenome assembly MDTB01 (sample SAMN05326650, study PRJNA326480) | marine metagenome | isolation source: seawater | place: Mediterranean Sea | collected 2009 | reverse complement strand
TATTTATAATTGCATCACCATTAGAAAGAAAAGCGTTAAAATTACTATCGAGCAAAAGCTTGTACACTTCCTCGTGATTCTCATTAACCTCTACCATTAATGCTTGTACATTTTTTAGAGTTTCTGCAGCCCCTTCAAGTACGTTTAACTCTGCGCCTTCTACATCAACTTTTATAAAGTGTGGTGAAATACAATTTTCTGCACAGATAGCATCAATTGTGGACACATCTACTTTTTTTTTGGTTATTCTCCTGCTCTGAACATGGTACGAATCTGATAATGATTTATTTTTTTTAGCTGTAAATTCTCTTACAAGAGAATTAGTAAAACCCCCAAACTGTTCAGTATAAAAGTCCATTTGCCCAATAGTATTTGAAACAGCAATAGGTAAAATTTTTGTATCCGATCGGATATTTTTTGATAAGAATCGGCGGCTAAATTCCGTAGGTTCTGCTACTAATATTTTTCCCGTCTTTCCAACTAGTTCCTCAAATATTTGTGTGACGTAACCAATATGGGCGCCAATTTCTAGTACTGTATCTCCTCGATTTATCAATTCATTAAATCTCTTAAGTTCATTTTCTTCTCGCTTAAATCCATAATACCAGTAACCCTTATGCAGAAAGCTTAATAAGTAAAACTTTCGTTTGGTAACATCGTGTTTCAAGCAAAATTCGAAGTTAAATGATCTTAGTATCGGCAGAAATACGCTTCTTAGAAGATTATTATTAGCTAGTAACTTTTTGCGCATAATTTTTCATCCCCGCAATACCTAATTTAGTCCAAAACATAACAGTAATAGAAAACTCTTCACATAACCATTTTACGTTTTTTGTAAACTCGCACTTTAATTCAACTTCTATTTTCTCATGATTAGCTGAGGAATCTTTCGAATGATTTTCAACCACACAACCCATATAGAGATATTATTTTTCTTTAGCACAGAAACATCCTCCTTGAATTTGGTTACAAAGGATTTGATTCCTGACGTACTTGCCCCGCCCAACTTCATGGCTACGATATCTTGATCAACATAAACCATCTTAGATCTGGCAATTTTGATCAATCTTAGGATGTAGTCGTAATCTCCCGAAATTTTATAAACTTCTGCATACTCTCCTACCATTCTGTGCATCTTCGCTGTTATGAATAAAGTAGTATGAGGAAACATCCACCCATACTTTTCAGATCGATTTTTATATGAACTTGACTTCCAGTAACGTACATCTTGGTCTCCCCTTTGAAAGATAACATTTCCATAGCAGACCTGAGTATTATTCGACTCCATAAATACTTTAACGATATTAGAAACTACTTCATTCGAAACAAATTCATCGTTAGAGTGCAAGAAGCAAATAATATCGCCAGAGCTTAATCTAATTGCTTGGTTTATAGCGTCATAGATCCCGTCGTCAGCAGACTTTTTATATACAATTCGACTGTTTGAAAGGTAAGGTTCAATGAGAAAATTTGTCCCATCATTAGATTCTCCTTCTTTTATAATATGCTCAATATTCTGATAGGTTTGATTGGCAACACTCTTGAGAGTTTTCTCAATAGTGGATGAGGAATTAAAGCATACCGTGATAATAGAAACCTTAAACATTCTTAAATAACATTATGTGTCTGGCTTGGTTAATCGTCACAAAGCTTCTACCTATAGATAATAGCATATCAAATACCTCACAAATTGTTGTTTCAAAAAATTCTCCCCATTCTAACCTAACATCGCAACCGAATTTTTCTACATGCTAGTGATAAATTTTAAGTCCTTTTAGGACTTCAGGTTCAGCACCCTCCGCATCAAGTTTCAAGAGTTTAATGGGCTGCTCAACAAACTCATCTGGAGCTCTTACTGGAACTTAGACAACTTCAGGCACCGGTTTGGTTTAATTAGGCTTGAGTCGGCTGTTTCAATACATATAAAGCAATCCGATTGTCCTTCCTCGGACCACAGTCCAATATTATTGACTTTCCCATAGTCACGTAAGTTTAAAATCAAACATTCAAACTCTCCAGGGAGCGAATCGAAACAACGGCAATCTACTTCAGGCCCAAAAATTTTAAAGTATAGACCAAGCTCACCTATGTTGGCTCCACAGTATAAGACAATATCTCAATCAATAAATTCTAACTCTCCTAATAAATCATAATCAAAAAGCCTCATTATCTTTTTTCAAGACCAGCCAAATACATTGACTGTCTTATAATATGAAGGAAGTTTTTTCCTTTGCCTAAGTCACAACCATATAAATAGAACATGTTTATGCTCTTTACATATTTGATACTCAGGATTTTGTTTATTATAAAAAGAGGATCCAAAAAGACATGGCGTTACCTTGCTTATTCAACTTCACACAGAAGTTTTCAAAAAAATATTTTAGAATTTTAGATCTCCAACTTCTTTTTACATACTTAAAGTGACATCAAATAATTGAAATCTCCTCTCAATGAGGTCAACAAATTTTCTTTGGAAGATTTATATATCTTCCCCTTTCGGCCTGCTGCAGCGCTAATGGCGTTAAGTATATCTTCAAAACTTTGGGCTAGGTAACACATCCCCTCAGAATTGAAGTGATTGGCAATGTCTAACTGATGATTATTTAGATGTTCATTTCTTTCATAAACTCTTGGGATTACAATAGGCACCTTGCCTTGCTGAAGACATTGGGCCATGGTTCCAGCCCCAGCATGACAAATCACCATGTCAGATTCTCTTATATATCGATCAAAACTGTCTTTTGAGAGAAATGCATCTTGCGTTGTTAAAACATTAGACTTACTGCTGTAGCCATGTTGTAAAAACATTTCAGTATTACCAGTGAAATGGCTATACACCTTGTCTATTAGTTCTACAAATCTATCGAACTTGTGATGATCATTCCCAACAGTGCAAAAAATCATAGAATACTTCCCTCGAACTTACCTTTGGGAAAAAATTCATTAAGCGTTTCCCACTGATAATAAAAAATATCAGCTAACCGGTACATGATTTTCCCGGTCAGTGACGGAGAGGTCACACGAGAAAAACTCTCTATAAATATAGTTTTAACACCAAATAATTTCCCTATCAAACAGAATATAACTATTGGGGCTGCCCCTGCACTTAACAATATTTTTGGTCTCGCGATAAGTAGTATCGCCAGCGCTTCAAAAAAATGTGCTATTTGCAGCAAATTTCTCTCTGCATGAACTATTCTAAAAGCGGATTCTTTTAAACCCTCAGGCATTGAATATTTATCATTAATTGCGAAATAAACCTTGTACTGGCTATAAGAAGGTTTTAAATCTAAGATCTGTTTTAGATGACCGCCGCATGAAGAAACAACTAAAATGTCACACCTTGCTGTTCCGACCTTTCTTTTTCTCCATAAAAACGAGAGACAATACATTGCTGAATTCCCTATTAAGTAACTTAACGTGATATCATGATAGTTGTTAAAGTCTGATTGCCAATAAACCACCGTATGCTTTTAAAAAACATTATTCGAGCGATTGAGCGTAAAAAAATTCTACTACGTGCAACGAAATAATGAGAAGTAAAGGTTTAAGCAATATATACATGTAAAATTTTTATCTATACTGTCTCCTCAGAATAGGAAAGCCCTTAGCAAAACAGTGAAATTTAGATTTCTTATCAAGACACTTTAGCGTCCGCCGTCGTCTTTTTCCTAATTACAGATCCTGCATAAAATATACTCCCTGTTTCAATAGTTGTACCCGGCAAAATAAGGCATCCACAGCCAATCCAAGAATTAGCCTGAATTAAAATAGGTTTAGTGATCAAGTCAAAACCTATCGATTTAAAGTTATGACTGCCTGTCTGAAGCATAGTGTTTTGTGAAATACAAACATTTTCTTGAATTTCAACGATATCCATATTATCAATCCATACCCTTTCTCCAATCCATACGTGATTTGCTATCTTTAAATTCCACGGATACTTGATTTTAACGCTAGGTTTTATAATTAGACCATCGCCTATTTCGCCTCCAAAAACTCTTAAAAACATGATTTTTATGTTTTTGGGGAAAGGGATATTCGTCTCAAAAAAGATCGATGATATAACGTACCATGTTACCCTTTGAAAAATAGTTCCATTTCTATGATCTGATTTCTCAAATTTTTTAAGTAGGAACATTTTTACTACGATTCCTAAAGTTATTGGATAACGCTGCAGTGCAGGCTAACAAAACAAAACCTGTCATTGTTGTTCCCAGAACTCCATGGCTGAAAAACGATACTGCAAAAACTATCAACAGGGTATTGAGTTGTAACCTAAGTTTGAGGCTCTCTCTAGTAAGTTGCTTTCTCGCTGGAATCCAAAGTGACATGAAAAAACCAGTAATAAAACTAACTCCTAAAAATCCCGTAGTAAGGAAAATTCTTATTAACTCATTATGAAAGCCCAGAGCAGGATAAATTCCGTCATTACCATGAACGATATTATCGACATGAAGACAAACGAAGGAGTTTAAACAATCTATCTTAGTTGCATAGTCAATTCCAAAACCATTTCCAAACAACAACTGAAGAACTGAGCTACGCGCTACAACATCTAAAAGAACGAAAAATGCCATAAATCGCGCTTCTGACTCCACAACAGAGGCTCCGATGCTGTCCTTAATGTCATTTGCTCTGTCGGTGTAAACCATGAGCATCGCTAAAACCATAACTATGGGCAGAACAATATAAAATGGAATTAAGGCTTTAGAAAACAGACGGTATCTCAATGCATTATAGAGATAGTATGTTATTCCCAAAGAGCCCAATGCCATACTAGCTCTCCCCTGATAAATAAGAAGCAATGCAAAAATAATTACTAGCCATATAACATTCCTTCTTAACATGCCCAAATCAAATGGGAGAAGAAAAATTAATGCGACGATTAATAATAAACCTGCGTCTCCCCTAATCAATACCCTTTGGTCTAAGTAGCCATTTAACAAGACGGAAATGACCACATAACTTAGAATCGAAATGATTATGAGCCGGCCGAAACCATTTAAGTCGAAGTATCTTTTTCTAGACCAATAAGAGAAGAAAACAAAAATGCCCAACATAGAAACGAGCTTAAAATCTATCATTGCAGCTCTAAGAGAACCGATATCAACCGTTAGAACAAGTAGGATAGAAGAATGGACTGCATACAAAAATATAAAGAAAGCCGCCAGATTTTTGTAGCTCTTGTTAAACAGCGATAACAAATAAAAAAGGGCATTCGGAATTAGAACTAGCCAGCCCAACTTAAATATATGGATCAAAAAAAACAGCACATAAATCAATTCGTACCGAGATAATTTTAATTTCACGCTAACATCCATCCTACTAAGGACTACAAGGACACTGACAGATCGACTCTGTCTAATTCTTCATGAGAAACAATAATCAACAAATTTTTAGTTGTAAAACTTTCTAGATATTGCCAAAGGTTTAACTTTGTATTTTTATCGAGAGCAGCGAATGGTTCGTCAAGGATTAAAACCTCTGGTTGCATCACAAGAGATCTGAGTATATTTATTTTTTGCCTTTGACCACCGGATAAAACCAAACCACCGTCACCAACAAATTTGTCTTTATTTTGGTAGTAAAAGTCTTTAAACGCCAGCTTAGTCAATAAAGAGTCTAAAAACTCTTTTTCTATGGGGGTATTTGAAAAGTTAATATTTCTTTCTACTGATGTTTGTTCCAAAAAAGGGGTTTGCGGAACGTAACTGATCAGTTTTGGGTTTAATTTATTCGAGAGAACCACTTGCCCATCGTCGGGTTTAATAAGGCCCAAAATTAAGTAAATTAACGTTGATTTGCCAGCTCCGTTTGCTCCTTTAATTTGGACAACACCCTTCTTAGGAAGTTTAAGAGAAAAATTTTTAAACAGATACCTATGTTCAGTAATCTTATATCCAATTTGGTTTAAAAATATGGAGAAATTATCACCAATCTCCTTTATCTTGTAACTTTTTTTAACAGCACTTTCGTCTTCATTAGTGGAAATTTCATTTAGAAATTTCAAAATAAAAGTTAATGAGCCATACCCATTTTTCATTCTATTTAGATAATTTGTTATCCTACTGAAACTTGGATACAAACGATAAATAATCAAGGAATACGTTGCCAACGACGCTAGTTCCAGTTCTTGGTTAGCATACATCATCAAAGAGTATGCAATGGGTACAAAACCTACCAATAAAAGTTCGATAATATTAGTCGAACTTGCACTTATTGTAACGGATTGAGCTCTTACAGTGTTAAGCCGTCGGGAAGCCTGCCAGAAAGAATTTATGTATCGATCTTCCTGCCCTGATGACTTGATTGTGATATAGCCCTCGAAAAAATCTTTCAGCGGTACCAAAATTTTTTCTTGGAAAAAGACACGTTTTTTTCCAAGGTAACTTGAAAGCTCAGAAACAAGATGAATCACCACAGCAACGAATAAGAAGAAGCAACCAACTGGCAAAAGTAAACTAGATTCAATTAATAGAAGTAAAAGAATAACTAGGGATATAGCTAGACACAACTCTATAATGAAGTTGATCCCTGGACTTAGAAAGTATGTTCGTACGTTCTGGAGTTCAACTGCAAAAACTTGCATTGCTTGTGTCTTATTTAAGTTATTGAGGAATGTTAAATCGCGCTTGTTGGTACTTTGAAATAAATTTCTTTCGAAATGAGCTGAAAATATTAACAGCCAGTAGTTGGCACAAAATCTTAAAAAAATAGTAAGAATATTTTTACAAATAAAAATAAGGCAAAATATCAGTAAATTTTGATAAAAAGAATTTGTTGAAAGACCAAACCATTTATCTGATATGTCGTGTGCATAAGTAGCTAGCGAACCAGTAACCGTCTCTTCATTTGCTTGCCCAAACATTAACGGAAGCGCAGCAATGCTTAAAACCTCTGACAGCATTATAAAGACCGTAGTTATTAGGATTCCCATTAGATAGATAGGATAATTTCTCGGAAAATATTTTAGATACGTCTTTAAGATCATCGATAGAGTAGTTCCATTTTTTACGTCTCTCTCACAACTGTTATTCTGAGACAATGGCTTCTATTTCACAGGTTCCATCCGTACTCTGAGATGAGAAACCATCTTCTCAAAATTTATCTAAATAGCTTAGAATCCTATCACTGGCGCGACCGTCATCGCTAAACCAAAAATGCTCTATAAAACTGTCATAGTGCTCTACTGGAAACTTCTGCTGCAACAGTCGCAGGAACTCACTCTCAAAACTATTTAGGTCAGCAAGCCCCCCCACCCATGAGGGCATAGCATGATTAACAAATGGGTCTGGACTTCCCCACTCGTTAGAGGGACCCAATGGCAGAGAACATACTTCTGCATGAGGCAGATTTATTGGGAGTGAATTCCCTTCCTTCAAGTACATAAAAGGCTTCCTGAAGTAATTTACATCCAAAGCAGACTGACTTTTAAATGAAACCCCCAAGTCTATATGCTTTAGCATACTTGGAGCATCAAAATCTTCTATTACGCTAACGCCCAGGCTATCCCAAAATTCCAATTCTTGATCCAAAAAAGGTGAGTTGAGCAATCCTGGATGGAGTTTAATAAGAGGGTTAAAGCCAAGATTTCTAATTTTTTCACATAAATTTTTACTCAGGTTAATATGACGCTGGTGTATTTCCTCAACTGCCTTCAGATCTCCCTTTACCCATGTGTGTAATTTCTTTTTGAACGTGAAAATACTTTTGGGGAAATAAACTATTACTTTATCTTTGCATTTATATTTTTCACAAAAGTCTTTTTTTGATAGTATTGGTAATTTCATGTCCTCAAAAATAATAGAACCTGTAATGCGCACTGTTTTTTGTGAAATTTTAATGCGGCCTAGTTTTTTCATAAATCTCTTGTAAAAGTCAGATTTTACACATGAAATTTGGGCAAAATTATTTTTGTGGTCCATTCCACCAGCCGAATCATAGGAGATTATCGTTTTCCCTAGAAGCCTTAGTATGATCACTAGACTAGAATATTTAAAATCGGATCCAATTAAAAAATATTCAATTCCTTGCGATTTTTTTATCAAGTCGAATGTATTGTCGAATATGGTAGGGCTATAGTTTTGGACAACTTTATCTTTGAGAAACTCGTTAGTATAGCCTTTAGGGTATGTGTCAACATTTGGTAAAAATACTCTACATTTGTCTCCCCGTGCTTTGAGTTTATCGAAAAACACAAACTCTCGATACGGATTATGAAAAATATACCTTCCTGATACTAGGCCTATAGTTTTAGCGTTTCCCATCTATACTGATCCTTTGAAACAAATTGTGAGCTTTTTTTGCTATCTCCTTCCAAGTGTAAATTTGAGTAACATGCGTCCACGCCGCTTCCGAATATTGCGCACGTTTTATCTCGTTTCGCAACAAGTCTAAAATATGCTCTGCCGCGCTTGATGAATCATTCACAATAAAACCAAAAGAATGCAAATCAGGATGATTAAAATTACAACCTTTCGATATAACTATTGGTTTCGAAAATGCCATTGCCTCAATAATTGAATTACTGAAGCCCTCTGAAATTGAAAGTTGGCAATAAATATCTGCGCTACTCAGAATCCAATTTTTTACTTCACCAGCTACAGAGCCTGTAAATACCACTTTGCCTGCAACATCAGTAGACTTAAGGAAGTGAGGTTGCGTCTCTATAAAACTTAACCCTAAATCCTGAATGATCTTTTTTAATTTTAAGTGGTAGTTACCCTCATAAGGACCACTAATAATCAGCGCAACATCTGGCTCAGAGCGTAATACTTTAGAGTACATTTCAACAAGTAGATCTAGTCCTTTTATCGGATGGACACGTCCAAGAAATAATATCTTTTTTGTGTCCTGAGACATCTGACTAAACTTAAGAGAGCTACTTATCTTTCTATGATCGTCCTGAATCAAGTCTGTACCAGTCTCGATAACTAAACCGTTACCATAAATTCCTATATTTTCCTCAGAAATTAACTTCTCTTTCTCAGAAACGTAGTGAATATTTGCATGCCTTACAAGCCGGCTGAACAGTAAGTTCCAAAAAAATCTTTTCTTCCTAGATTTTATGGCGAATGCCTTTGGAGTCAGCTTTCCTGTTGCTGCAATTATTAAAGGTTTACGGTTAAAAATAGACGCCAAATAACATGCTATAGTTGGGAAATTCCAGAGAGACCTACAGTAAATAACATCAAAATTTTTTGCATATTTCAGTAAGTGTAATAGCAAAGAAATTGAGAATTGCCATCCTGTCGGCGTCAATGTTTCAAAAATTCGACTTGTCGGGAAGTAGTTTACTTGTATTCCATCAACTAATTCCAACCTATATTTATTTTCGAAAGATTCAATTCCCGAAGTAGTAGTAACAACAGATATTTCGGAGTTTAAATCTTTTAAGTGCTTGTTTAAACTCCTAAGCGCTGTTACTGGACCACCAAATTCTACTGCTGGATAATATGAAGGAGATACTGACAAAATCTTTAGCTCACTCATCAGAACGCCCTAAAATCTATAATTTCTAAATAACATGAGCCGTCCATCACATTACCCAACGACTTAAATAAACTTAGATTGTTAGCTTTAGTAATAGTACGACTTATTTTCTGAATCCAAGCCAAAGACTTTATAGCCCTCTTTTTAAAAATTTTTTGCGGCATGAAATCCAATAAAACCATTACTTCCAGTGATCGATATAGTTTGATTACTGTTTTGTATCGCTCTCGACATCTTTTAGTCCTCTAACATTTTATTTAATTTGTTAATCGAATGCATGAAAATTGCTTCCATATAAGGGAAACTAGAACCGCCTAAATGAGGTGTAATCAGAATATTATCTCTTGCCTTTGCTAACTCAACAAGCTCATGATCTGAAACTCCGAAAGGGCTCTCTCCATCTAGCACATCAGCTCCATAGCCACCAATTGCATCCATTTTAAGCGCGTGTATTAAATCACTCTCCAGTATTATTCCACCACGAGCAACATTGATTAAACATGCATTTTTCTTCATATTCTCGAGCTCAGATTGAGCGATCATACCTTCTGTCTCGTCATTTAAAGGTACATGAAGCGTAATTACATCTGATAGGCACATAATATCGGGCAATGTGCGTGGCATGACATAACTCGGGAAATTAGAGGTATTAATGTATGGATCATATGCTGATATTTTTGCTCCAAATGCATCACAAAGATGCGCAACTTTCGATCCAATATTACCAAATCCTATAATACCAACCTCCAAACCTCTTAAGTCACGAATAGAATATTTTCTATTGTCCCAGGCTCCTAAAGATTTGACATCACTCACTGTGCAAACAGTTTTCTTTAGAAGAGCTAGAATAATCGAAATAGTATGCTCCGCTGTCGACCATAAAGTTTCCTTGAATTCTAAATCTAGTCCTAACCCATCAAATAGAATATTTTTCTTACTGCAATAATCACGATCTATATGCTCATATCCAATAGAGGGCTGATATATCGCGCTCAAATCATTTGCTGCCGTCAACACTTCATAATCGACAGGGATTCTTGCATTGGGGATTAATCCTTCGTACGGGCCTATACTTGCAACTAAGTCTTGATGCACTAAATACTCTCTGATTTCACCGTCAAACGTGTTATGGAAGTGCTCAACGACCTTAGGAAAACGCAAAAAGGGCGCAGTACATAAAACTTTTTTCTTCAAAGCTCTCTTTCCAGAATAGTCAACGCTTTCATGGCAACATCAAAAAGAGCATCTTCTGAATAACCGCCAATATGCGCTGTAGAAAATACATTAGGGTTTGTTATAAATTTAAAGTCTTTTTCGACTGGCGGCTCGGAAGACAAAACATCTGTAAAATAAAACATTGAATCAGACTCTATCATCTCGCCCAGTTTCTCTTGATTTACAATTTCTGCTCTAGATGTATTTATGAGCATCTTATTTTTTAAAAGCAATAATTCTTGATCGCTTATAAAGTTTCTTGTCTCAAAATTTAGTGGTATATGAAGGGAGACAACATCACTTGCTTTTATTAACGAAGTTAAATCAGAGTGGAAAAGGACGCCATTATCATCAAAAGATTCCCTTTGATTTCTAGAGAAATAATGGAATTTAAAACCAAGTTCTCGAGCCAATAAATAAAAACCGTTCGCTATGTCTCCAGCTCCAACAAGACCAACAATTATCTGCGAGGGTGGACGATTAAGATATCTTATCCATTTACCTGACTTAGAATCATAAAGGTGTTTATGAATGTTAAGGCTGTAACTTAAGAGGAACGTCAAACAGAGTCGGCTAACACCATCAACTGTAAATTGAGACTTTATACTAAAAACTTTAATACCTTTCTTTTTGGCATGAATCACATCAATATTTTCAAGAGAAGTTCCAAATCTAACTATCAGCTTCAAATTCTTCGAAGAATCCATTAAGGAAGCAGTTATTTTTTCACTTCCAATTACAACTGCATCCGCATTTTCCAATAAAATCGACAGTTTGGTAGAATTTTCGATTATTCCGTTAGTAAAGACATACTCATTGTTTTGGATAAAGTGGCGATATAGGTGTTGCTTTACAAAATAGAAGCCTTGTGGAGTTATTACAATCTTACTCAACGCGGTCTCCCACCACCTACATATATCGTTTGCCCAGTAACTGCAACGGGACAACATGATGCTAAAAAATGATTCACTTTTGCTATCTCAATAAGAATGATACATCCGAGTGCTGAAATCCTTTTTCAACGATAAAACCTTAAAACCGTCATTAAATTCTGAACTCAAATAAATTTCGTCTCTGTTGACAATGACTACCTCATTGCGACAAGCACGTAAGTTAAGAGCCTGTGCTCTACCTTTTATGGCATAATCAATAACCGTAATTTTCATCTAAATTTCCCTAATTAAGTTTACCTTTTTTATGTAATCTCGAGGATTTTTTTCCATTAAAACCCTGGCGATCTCTAAATCCATAGGTTCATCAATATTCACGGTACGCTCACGCGGCATGATATATGCTAAAGAATTATCAGTACCATATCGTATCCCCCGTTCCAGCATATCCCTTCTCATTGAATAGATAGATCCATTTCTAATATAAGCATCAGGTTTCAAATCCTGCCTAGTGCTTTCAGGTATTTCTGGGAGACAAAACTCTCGTATATATCCATCTTCTAATTTCTTGATTCTGATGGGATGATGATCATCCAGACGGACTACACCAATCACTGAATCAGCGTCAGACTCAAGTTGCATCTCTAACGCAGTATCAATATCAAAAGCAGTTTTGAAAGGGTTAGTACACAAAAGCTCCACAACATAATCGTACTTAAACCCAACCTTGGCCTCCATTATCCGGGTTGCATGTAAATCACACTCGACAGGCTTGGCTCTATCACCCGACAATTCATTAGGTCTCTTAAACGGCACGCACGCACCATAATCATTTGCTGTTTGCATTATCTCCTCATCATCAGAAGATACGACGACGTCACTGATATGCTTTGATCTCAGCGCTTCGCAAATTGTGTACGCTATTAGCGGATGACCGCCTATTTCCGCTAGATTTTTCTTTGGTATTGCCTTCGACCCTCCCCGAGCCAAGATAACAGCTAATATTTTAGTCATTGTTTTTCTCCAAATGCAGGTCCAACAGATCTACTGCTTTGTTATAGGCAAGATTTCTAGCTCCCTCGGACATACCCCCGATATGAGGTGTCACAAGAATGTTTCCAGTAGGGAAACACTTATTGAAATATTGAAGAACAGGACTTTTGTTTCTAGCCGAAATTTCATCTCTAATTACATCAGTTGCGTAGAAAGCGCTTGGGTTGTCCTGTAAAAATTTAACCATAGCGTTCTCGTCAACTACTTCCCCTCGCGCGGTGTTGACAATCACAATATTGTCCTTGCACAAGTTTAGAAACTCGCTTGAAACGAAAGCATCATTTTCTGAAGTTGCGTGGATATGAATGGAAAGCACATCTACATTACCTAAGAATTCCTCAAGGGAAAAAATTTTGGTAATCTTCGTTGAGCCCTCAGCCACATATGGATCATAAAATACAACTTCCGCTCCAAATGAAGTACAGTAATCTGAGAATAATTTTCCTAGCCTACCTAAGCCTAACACTCCAATCTTTAGATCTGATACCTGTCTACCAATAAACTTTTCACAATCCCAACCCCCATGTGTAACATCCTGAAAGGCGGGAGATAAATGGCGTATAGCAGCTAACATCAGAGTAAATGAAAGCTCAGCTGTAGATGTTACTTGCTTTAAGAATTGAGTCTCTTTTTTAAGCGAAATAACACTTATGCCTCTAATCTCTGCCTCTTCGACATCGATATGAACAGTGCCTGTTGAGGCCGTGCAGATAATTTGTAAATTTGGCAATATTTGGAAAACATCCTTACCTAAAAATAGTCTAGATCGATTGGGGTTAGTAAAAAGGGCCCAAATAGTTTTTCCATCAATTTCTTCCAAGTCTTGCGTACAGGCATCAGGCAAATATATCACCTCGAAATTCTCTTTTAATCGAGACAAAACATCGCTGATCCCTTCGACTGGAGTGCAGATCAACATTACTTTTTTGTTTAGCTGCACTACCCAACCCCCTTCCAAGTATTTCCTTCTGGAGTATAATAATGTCTGCAGGATAACTTCGGATCATATAATATTGAACCATCATGATTTTCAATGACATCAGTCGCCCAATACCTGTCTTCTTTTCCCCATAACTCCTCATCAAAAGGGTGATCTATAAGTGTTTTCCTTTTCATTATTGACAACGCATTGTGGAAGAAATAACGGTTTTCTAGATCAGAAAACATGTTGACCTTTTCCTGATCACCAAAATGACTCCAAAGATACCTTTTTGTTATTTTTTGTCCTCGATAAATAGGAATTTGATTACCAAATATTGCTTGATAGCTCTCTAAATCTTTGACTATCTTACTTAAATTAAGCTCTTCAATACTGCAGTGAGCGGAAAGAAACATTACATACTTACCAGAGGATTCAGACACACCCAAATTCAAGGCTGCTCCTGGCGAATATTTATCAATTTTTACTACCTTAATATTAGTATATTTGTTTATATTTTCGTTCAAAGCTGGGTTTGCTTTAAACTGTTGGCAAATTTCAAGTGAATTATCGGTCGATTTATTGTCTACTATAATCACTTCATTTTGACCCGGTAAATGATCCAATACTGACTGAAGCGCATGCCCAATCCATCTAGACTCATCCTTACACCTAATCACTACACTTATTAGTCTATTTTCCATTGGTACCTTCTCTATGTGAAATAATTATTCCCAAAAAACCAAAACATAAGCCACTAATGAGGCCAGTAAGTGAAATATATCTTGCTAATCAGAGTAATCATATGGCTCCCAACGACCTCGATAATTTTCTACTGTATCCTGTTCCATTGTCTAAAAATCTGGGCTTCTACCTATCATAGAGGCCTCAACATCTCGTCTGTTGAGCACCATTTCTTTAAATTAGCTCGCATTCAATGCGAGACTGTTATCACGTACAGGGAGCGATTTGTAAGAGGTAAAAAGTTTTTCAATCACAGTATCTTTTAGAGAAACTGCTGCTGCGGTTACTACCAAGCTTTGAGTATGGTCACTGTAACCAACGTCCGAGCATAACTCTTTCAAGCAATTTATTCTTTGCAAATTTTCTGAAGATGATTCAAATGTATGGGAGCAAACACAACGCATTAGATTCAATGAGCCGGTAACGGCATTCAAAATGTGAAGCACGATATTTTAAAAGGGCTAGATTGGCGGTCTCATGGGGTGGTATTTTTACATTTTTGATGCCCAACTCTCGAACAAATGTGGCCCCCTTGGTCCCCAAAACACTGATTAACAATCCGCATCCATTAGATTCTGATATATCAATTAACTCTCTAATTTTTTTGAAAGTGCTGCTTTGTTATAAATGTCTCGCCTACCGTCATGATCCTAGGCTTCCATTTTTTTTACTTTGGATCCCAATATTGAAACTTTATTATATTAGCATCTGACAATTTAGCCGCTTTAATCATTTCGGCCGCAAGGGAGATATCACCCATGTGGTTCCAACCGATTCAGGTACTAGGTTCACACTTTGATATACTTCCCCTCAAATATTAATAAATTAAAAATTTTGTTCGACAAAAAGATAACTTTCTACCTGTGTCTCACAATTTTAGATCGCATGAACCATCTGGAAACGTATACTTCAAATCAAAGAGTATTCCGTCTGCTTTCATCCATCCCCTTATTTTTTCAACACCGAATTCTCTAAAAATATCATGGTTCACCGCCACGATAGCAGCATCATAAAAGTCAAGAGATGGCGATTCGATAACATTAAGAGAAAACTCAAGATTGGAGGTTTCGATATCTGCAATCGGATCATATATGTCTACGCAACAATTGAAATTTTCTAGTTCTTTGACTATCCCTAGTATTTTAGTATTTCTTGTATCCGGACAGTTTTCTTTAAAAGTAAGTCCCATAATTAAAATTTTTGACTGATTTAAATCAACAGATCTATCCTTCAGAGCATTGATTAATTGAGTCGCGACAAACACAGCCATACCATCATTTACCTTTCGTCCTGCCAAAATAATCTCGGGTTCATGACCAATCGATTTTGCTTTGTAGGTAAGATAATAAGGATCCACTCCTATACAATGCCCGCCAACTAGTCCTGGACGGAATGGCAAAAAATTCCATTTAGTACCTGAGGCCT
>MDTB01231083.1_pt1 | contig 15742 bp, 4 predicted proteins | sample 811161 | NCBI WGS metagenome assembly MDTB01 (sample SAMN05326650, study PRJNA326480) | marine metagenome | isolation source: seawater | place: Mediterranean Sea | collected 2009 | reverse complement strand
CAATCGCTTCGCTTCTCGAAGGATTGAGAGCGATTGCCCGAAGGAAGCTCTTGGGTCGCGAACAATCGAATCGAGGCGGGGAACACATTCGACGTTATGGGCGAAAACCAACAAAGGACTGTCCTCGAGCAGATGCGCCAAGTCGTTCAAGTCACCAGCAAGATCAGAACACAGCAGTTCCAAACTAACATCTGGACAGCGTTCTGCCACTGCAGCAAGGCATTGTTTGTAGTGGTCTGCTGCGGAATCTTCCAAATCGTCTCTGTTAACAACTGTAATAACGGCGTGTCGAAGGTTCATGGATCCAACGGCATCAGCGAGGTGGCTTGGTTCATCAACATCAAGCGGCGGCGGCGTTTTTCGTGTTCCCACTGCGCAAAAACGGCAACCACGCGTGCACTCCTTTCCTGCAATCATGAAGGTTGCGTCACCACTGGACCAGCAATCATGGATGTTGGGACATTTTGCTTCCTGACAAACGGTATGGAGTTGGTTGTCTTTTACGGCATCCATTGTATCGTTGAATACGGTTTGCTGAGCGCCCGATGGGAGCTTTGTTCGAAACCAAGAAGGGAGCCTTTTCCGTGCCGTTTTTTGGCTCGCCATTTTGAGATTTCTTGCCAACTAACGCCCCCCTTGCGTTGACCCACAAGAGCGAACATGAAAAAGGTAAGCAGACAAGCCATTAGGCGTTTTGCAAGGATACGAGCATATATGTGTGAGAATGCGATGGTAAATCCATGTCAGCCAAGGTATGTTTCGTCACAGGAAGTGGCCGTCGTATTGGCGCCTCCATCATAAAGAAATTTGCGAGTGAAGGCTATTCCGTCCTCATCCATGTATCAAACTCTGTCGAGGCGGGTGAATCTCTGAAATCTGAATTGATTGAAAGCGGCGCTCAAGCCGACCTTCTACAGGCTGATCTAACGGATGAAAATCAGACCCAAGGAATGATTGAAGCCATTATCCAGCATCCCTTTGTCAAACAACGGAACGGGCTTGATGTCCTCGTACACAATGCATCGGTCTATAGCCAAAAACCAATCGAAGAATTATCGACGGAAACCATGCGATTTCTCAATCGACTTCACATCGAAGCGCCGCTTCAATTATCCCAAGGCCTGATCTCTTTGCTTAGCTCCGTAAACGGTTCCATCGTTGCTTTGACAGACACATCTGCTGGAAAGGCTTGGGACCAACTGTCTCATTATACCTCAAGCAAAGCGGGACTTCGACAATTAATGCTCAATCTCGCAGGCGAATACGCACCCAAGGTTCGTGTGAACTGTGTCGCACCAGGGGCGATTCTATCTGCGGACTGGGAACACGAACATTTCAGCAAAATCATTCGATCCATTCCACTCAAGAGGTCCGGTGATGTCGAAGACGTTTCCAACGCTGTGTACTTCTTTGCCAACTCGCCGTACCTTACAGGACAAGAGTTGTTTGTTGACGGTGGATGGGCTCTCAATTCTTCGTAAGGATTTCATACGGGCTACTTGTCCTCCAACCATCGAGGTGGCTGAGGTGGTCAAAGGCGCCGGGCTTAAGATCCGGTCCCAGATGGGTTCGAGGGTTCAAATCCCTCCCTCGATACCATTTTCATCGTGTGGAATCACAGTTGTCTGAACATTTCATGCAAAACCGTTTAACACCTGCTCGCTTGGCATGACTTGAGGGATGTCATGACCACGTCTTCCAGTCGCTTTGTGCATGCGGTTCTGATTACGCTATTTCTTGCGGTACTTCCTTTGAATAATCCTGCAGAGATACTAAGCGAAGAAACGAATGTCCAATCGGTCGGAGGTGTGCTTGAGGATTATGAATTGTACTTAGACGGCGATACTTCACTAACGACGGTCGAACCATCGGGAAGTTATGATGAGACATCGTTGCTTGGTTCTGGTGTTGTCTTTGATACGGACGAATTGATTTCAGACCTTACAATTGAGGGCAAATCATCTGACCAAGTTCGAATCTTTGCGTACATGAAGTTTGAAAGCTCGAACAATCAATCAACAGCAGATGTCAATTTCAAACTCTATGCGGGTTCTGTGCTCATCGACCAATTTACAGAGACTCTCGAAAACCCATGTGGGGGATTCTTTAGCAGCGGTTGTGCGTGGGTTTCTTACCAAATCAACCTCGATGTCTCTTCCGATGGATACGATATTGCAAACGGTGAACAAATCAAAATCGATATTGAAGCCACTGCTGACTGCGAAGGTGGCGGTGGATTTGGATCATCGTGCGAAGTTACTCTTGCCTACGGAGGCGAAGTAGGGAACGGATACTCGCGAATGGAATTCCGCGCCAACGCACTTGACGGCTCTGAAGTCAAGGTGCACGAGGTTGGCGATGGGTGGAGCGAAACCGAAGTAACAGAATGGTCGCCAACGCACCGTCCAGACAAGCGAGAAATGCAATTCACTGTCGATGTTCGAGATGCCTTTGGACGAGATGATATCGATTCTGTGGAATTGGTTCTTTACACACCCAATGAGGCCTCTGCAGTGTTTGAAAAGGAGTTTGGAAACAACGAACTAAAGTTGGACAACGATGGTTTGGTTGGTAACTTTACCTTTACGTACGAATCAGGAATTGAACACGGTGAGTATCCACTTCGCCTGTTGATAACCGACGTGCAAGGTCACGTTATCGAGTATCTTCACCCCGAAGGTATTACCTTCCTTGAATACGACATATACCTCGATTTTCCGACCAACCAAATCCCGAAATTGTTGGTAGCCCCGGGCCAAACCTCGTCGATTGAACTGTCCGTTCTGCACACCGGTTCCGTAACCTCTGACTTACGGGTTGAGTTGGAACTGCAACAATCCCTTCCATCTGGCTGGTCTGATCCAAACTGGGACAATCCGGGAGGTTACACGCTTAACGGAGGTGGCTCGACAGCTCGTCCGCTTCTAACACTCCAAGCTCCAGAGGATCTCAGTTCACTTTCCAATTCGTACCAGATCGTGGTTGAAGCCTACGCTTACTCCACTACAGGTGCTGACAGCGGTTCACAAGTCCGCTTGGTTTCTTTGGCAATTGACGTCGAAAAGGTCAATCAATTTGGACCGCCACAAATCGATGTTTACGAAGATGTTGAACAACAGAAACAGATTTTTGCATCCGATCGTCCAGATTTGTACAATGAAAATCTCTCCCACTACATCGACTATGACAAGGTAGGAGATTTTTATCTCAGCATCAGCAACGTTGGTTTTGACGACGACAGCTATCGAATTCGAATTCAGGAAATCCCCGTCGCATGGAGTTTGAAATTCCTCATCAATGGAACTGGGACTGAACTTACGGAACAGGGTATTGACTCGCTAACGCCGGTGATCGAACAAGGTGAAAAGTTGGTCCTCAAGGTTGAGGTCTACCCTCCATTCGAGCGCGATGCCGTTGACATAGGATTAATTCGTTTGAGCGTCACCTCCGATAACAGCGTCGAGGAAGTCTTCTCAACGCCTGTCTCTTGGACCGTCCACCGCACGTTTGGAATTGTTGGAGAGGTTATTTCCGACTCGGACGGAGGTACGCTGGGGCAAATCGGTCCTGTTTCTCCTGGTTCGACAGTAACCTACAACATTCGCATCACCGATTCGTCCGACGATGCTGGAACAACAAACTGGGTCATCAAGAATCCTGCTGCTTTGCAACGCAACATCGATAACGACCCAGGTTATGCAACTTGGCTCTACGAAATTACCGACATTGAAGGAAACATTGCATTGGTTGCGCCTTTGACGGGTGGTCAATATTTCGATATCGAAGTTCAGGTCACTATTCGTCAGCAAGTTGAAGCGGGATTGCACGTCGTTTACCTCCAGGTTGCAGAAGAATCCGATGGTGAAGAAGAACCTCGATACTTTGACCTCCCTCTCACGATTGAGGTGGATGAAGAAGTGATTCCGGGTAATCTCGTTGTCGAGCAGAAATCGCAAACCTCGTTGGTTGGGGCTGGTCAAACGATTGAAATCGATTACCGGATCGATAACCTCAACAATGTCGAAGTTGATGTTGTCGTGTCCGTAAAAGCCCCTGATAGTTGGGACGCAACGCTCGACGACGGGGAAATCATCTCCTTCACCCTCGATGCATTTTCATCAGATGATTTCACAATGCAAATAACGGCTCCTGATAAGGTGAAAAACGGTCAAATTGTTGAGTTTGAACTCACCGTCACGCCGACCAACTATCAAGAGTGCACAGCGAGTCTGTGTTACATACAGAAACCATCTTTCCAATTCAAGACAGAGAATTCAGGTATCCTGAATTCGATTCTAAGCGAAATAGAAGACCCTGAGTCAACCACAATTGTCTTGTTCTTCTCCGTTCTTGTTCTCGCAGGGTTTGGGCTTTACCGCCGTGGCCAAAACAAGGTCAAGGCCCAGATGTTTGCAGCCATGGTTGAACCAACCGCAACGGAATCAAACGAAGACGACGAATTTGTCGTTGCTGATATGGATGATGAGGATCAATCAGATGACGAATTTGACGACATTGAACTGGAATTAATTGACATCGAATCCATCGAGGATGAATCGTAGTTTGTATGAACAACGCACCATTTCCCTTATGTGCTATTGTGACGACCATAGCCCATGATTGAAGCGGACACGCCGAAGACTGGTCCTTCTGCGACAAGCAAACTGGTCCGCTCGCAACGTAGAACTATGGCGCAGTCCATCTTTTTGGTCGCACTAATGGTTCTCTCAACCATGACTGCAGTCGATTTCGTTACCGAAGAGGTGAGCGCCGCTTCAGATTTGGACGGTGATGGCCTTACTTACGGTCTTGAATACCTCATCAACACAGCAGCCACAGACTGGGATTCAGACAACGACGGATTGCCTGACGGTTGGGAATGGAAGTACGGACTTGATCCTCTCTCCGCAACAGGTGGCGATGGCGCCGTAGGCGACCCAGACGGCGATGGTATGTCGAATCTTCAGGAATACTCTTACTTGCAACCAACAAATTGGGACAACCCCGCAACAACCGGTCTTCTCGACAACGGCGTATGGTGGAATGGAACCATACCTGTCAATGACTGGAACGAAGAAGATTCCATGCAATTCAATCAACCGAAGTGCGGAGATACAGGTGCAGATGGTCAAGGAAACACCATTCTTTGCGATGAGGACCCAGTAGGCAATGTCTGTGCCAACGGATTTGATGATGATAAAGACGGACAAGTTGATGGCTCAGACTCCGACAATGATGGTGATGCAGATTGTTCATCGGACGACGATGACGGTGATGGCATTGCTGACGAAGACCCGAATGGTTGGGACACCGACGGCGATGGAATGCCAGATGGTTGGGAAGCTGCGAACGGACTTAATGCCACGAGCCCTTCCAACGCAGATGGTGCAAACGGAGACCCTGACGGTGACGGTTTGATCAACCTCATGGAATACGTGAACCCTGCATGGACCACCAACTGCGGTGGCGTTCCTTGTTTCCGACAAGGCCCTGATGGTGTTCCTACCGAAACAGTCTCTCCTTGTGACCCTGTTCAGGGCATTGGACCTGGTGCATGCGCTACACTCACTGCAGAGGTCGACGGCATCACATCCACAAATCCACAAGACAGCGATACCGACAACGATGGATTAAACGATTCATACGAAGCACTAACGCTGTTGACCGATCCAACCAGTTCGGACACAGACAGCGATGGGATTCCAGACGGTGTGGAAATCAACGGTGCATATGGAAACCCTCCACAAGCTTCCGACCCTCGTGACAACAATACGGACGACGATGCATTTGACGACGGCGATGAGGACCCCAACGGAAACGGTCTTGTCGACCCGGGTGAAACAGATCCTACCCGAAGGGAAGATTCAGGTGACGAAGACAACGATGGTATACAAAACTGGGAGGAAAATCTCTCGTGCACCGAATGGAACGTTGCAGATACTGACTTTGGAGGCGTAAATGACGGGGACGAACGTAACGTTAGTCACGGAACAGACCCGTGTGACTCATTGGTCAATTTCGTCACAACCTTCGTTTCATTTAGCGCTGCAAACCAACTCTTCTTGGTGGATGCAAGCGGTTTCAATCCGAACGGAGGTATCGGTTACTACAACAATTCGGGCACGTACACTGCGTTCGGTTACCTGTCAGCATCGCTGACCAGTAACGCGCTGCAAGGCGTTGCTCCTGCACCGACAGGTACACCAACGTCGATTGAAAGCCGAAACGGTTCGTTTTGTCATACAGCTGCAAACCAAGACGGGACCATTGGAACCACGCGAACCTATTGCGACGATGACTACAAAGACAGCGATGGGGATGGCCTTGCCAACTGGGAAGAACTTCTTGGAACCTATGGATGGTTCTCCAATCCGACCCTTGCAGACACAGACGGTGATGGCGTCAATGATTACGACGAAGTGTTTGACAACACGGACCCGACCGAGCCCTGTTTCAATACATTGGATCCAGACGGTGACGGAATCAATTCGTACTTCGAAAACACGACAGGATGCAATCTTGCATTCATTGGTATCAACAACGGTTCAAACGATATTTGGGTCACCGACTATCAGTCGGTGGATACAGACAGCGGTGGAGTGGATGACCGGACGGAATACTTCGACAGCACCAATCCGGAAAACGACCCAACGGATGATATTCTTCCGGACGATTTTGACAACGACGGAATTCCAGATGCTGTTGAAAACCTGACCGGTTCGGACTGGAGAAATCCGGATACAGACGGTGGAGGAATGCTGGATGGGGCAGAATGTCCACAACAATTCTGGTTCTTTAATTGCGTAGGCGCTCCATTCAATCTCTTCGACCCAAGCGATGACATGCCTCAGAACGAGGTCATCTTCTGGGCAAACAACACGACCGGTGTCGTCGACCTTGACCTCGAAAAGTACTGGAGAAAGTACACGAACGACATACCAACAGGTAACTCATATGCTCACGATGATGCAGTGCATCCAGCTGAGGAGGTTGTGCCTCCGTTTACCAATCTTACACACATGGCAAGCACCAGTTTTGCGAACGATACCATTACGTGGCAAATTTCCTACAATTTCCCGGTTGGTGAGGGTGCGCTTACGTTACCAGCATCCACGACAAACGTTTCGTTTTGGGCCGATTCTGCCGTTGTACTTTCTCGAACAAACGACACCCATCGCTACATTGTTGACGGAGGCTTTGTGGAAGAGATCGTTGTGCAGCAACCCGAGTACTATTTCGATTGGGGCACGCTTGCGAGCACAAGCATCGCCGGCCAAGGCTTCCCTTACGAAACAGCATTGCCTGCTTATTTCACGGATTTGACCGACTCACGTTCTGTCGTGTTTAACATTACCAATGCGGTCATCAACGACGCCTCTGCGGTCAATGCTTACGACCAGGCTCTTGCATTGCAAACATTCCTGCGAGATGGTAATGCAACCACGGATTTCAAACTCAACTTCGATGGCTCTGGGCTGGTTGATGGTGAGGATTTGGCGCAATACATGCTCGAAATTGCGAACGAGGGAACATGCGCTGAATTTGCAACCACCTATGTCACCATGGCTCGCATCCTTGGTCTGCCTGCACGACTGGTGAGCGGATTTAAGGGCGGTGATTGGACTGGAAACGGATACGCTGTCGGCGCGCAACACTTGCGAACCTGGGCTGAGGTCCGACTGCAGCAATCATCCGCATCCGGAGGATTGGATTTCGGATGGGTTCCGTTCGACCCATGCCCCGATGCAGCGGAGCTCGATGTGCGGAACGTCATTTACTCGCCAACAAATTTTGACCGCGATGGAAGCGATGGAAACATCACCATCAGTGGAAACCTCCTTTTCTTGGAAAACCAGACTGCAGTTGAACAACACATTGTCCGAGCATACCTTGTTCCTCTGGTCGATGCATTCAATGGTGTTGGAGGATTAAACACGCCTGAACGACTGATGGAAGTCAACATTACCGATTCCAACGGTTTCTTCACAATTGAAGGAGCACCTGTCGAGATGATTCAACCCGGATTTGGGGCAATCATGATCGAAGTCGAACAGAAAGGATACGTATCGGGTCAAACCATTCTCACCGCGAATTCAAGTGTGGTCGGTCCAGCAAATTCATGGTGGATGAACGTCACAGATGATGCTACACTCAATCATACCTCTCCGGGTGCAATCGATGCTCCAATCGTTGGCGCCGGAGCCACGACGACGGTTGAAGGATTCATTGGGTATGAACAACTCCCATTCGAGGATGCTTCTTTGGTTGTTAATTCAACCGTCTGGCTGTCGTTTACATCATCGGTCGATGGTGCACAAAACCTAACCACACTGGTTAGCCCATCGGGGACGTGGTCGTTCGAACTAACGCTGGATGAGCTTGAAACAAAGACCAATCTTAGCGCTACGATTGGTTACTCCGGATGGTTGCAAACAGCGGATGGCATCACTGGGCCAAATTATCATCTGCGCCCAGTCGAGAAATCATTCACGCTCGACATTCGAGACGCTCCCAACTTAACTGCAACCTTGGAAGGACCGGGTTCAAACTCCAGTCTCCTCCTTCTCGATGACAACATCTGGGTAAACGGTAGCGCATTGACCATTGGAGCGTCACCAACCGCTATGTCTGGTAATCTTTCGTTCTCAATGCGTGAGAACAACAGCGGTGGTGAATGGACTGAAATCTTCAACCAATCCGTCAATGGAGCATTCAACATTCAACACCTCCTCAATTCTACGGACGTCAACGTTGCAGCAGGTATTCTTGAAGTTCGATTGCGTTTCTATCCGGACCTTTACGAGTCTACGGACGAAGCAAATTTGAGCACTGGCGATCCATTTGCCTTGGTTGGCATCCTCAATTTCGAAGTCATTGCGACTCCACAACTGCGTGGTGAACCCACCAACATCTTGGTTCAAATCTCTGATCACATGGGTGTTGAAGTTGGACTCGCAGTCCCTGGTAACTATACGTTCAACTTTGATGGAACTTGGGTCAACACAACCTCTGACCCCGACTCGTCACTCATCACCCTGTCTTGGCAACTCGACTCAACGCTTCGACCGGGCGACTACGTTTTCGACATTCAATACAACGGCTCTTCGCTTTACCAACCCGGAACTTCCTCTGGATTGATTCGAGTGCAGGCTGAAATTGGTTGGAATCTTAGCGTGTTGCAAGACTGGACACATTTAGGAAACACAACGTACATCGTTGGTGATATCTTTGATGCACAGTACACCAATGAACGTGTACTCGGCAACGATACGGTCATTTCCATGAGTCTGCTCGATAGCGAAGGTTTCCCCTTCGATCTTGCGAACGGTATGCTGGACAATACAACGGGTGAATTTAATCTGACAGTCGTTATGCCCACAACCCTGCCTTCAAACGGCTACGAGGTCTTCGTTGACTTTAATTTCGAAGCAATGGCTCCAGAGAATGGTTCATTCTATCGTCTCGTTGATTCCTCGGTACCTCCTAATCCACCAACCTTGCCAACTGTGACCGTTGGAATCGAATCCGAATTCTTGGTTGAAGAAGAATTGTCTTCGATGGAATTTGTATCTGGGAATCAGGTTCTTTTCAACACTTCAGTATTTGACGTAGCCGATAAATCAAACATATCTGGTGTGTCGGTCGAGTACATCTGGGATTATGGAAATTCCAACCAGAGCCTCGGTACGGCAGCAACAGATGCAGAAGGAAACGCTTCATTCACATGGGCGACATCCAGCATTGCTCCGGGCGATTACGTTCTTCAGATGCTGGTTGCAGACGATCTCACCGACCCTCTCGCAGTTGGTAACAGTCGTCGCACAGGAAACAGTACATTCGTCGATGTTACTGTACAGGTGCCAACCGATATTCGGCTTGATGTCCTCCCATCAACCATTACAGCTGGCGTTCCCTTCAACATGCAAGGACAAATTCTTGATGATGATGACAACACTCGAGCCCTCATTTCAGGCGTTCGACTCGACGTCTACTGGCAATCAAACCCAGAAGAACTCCTTCGAAGCGGTGTCCCAACTCTCTCGAACGGCAGTTTCAATCTAACCGTTCCAACGGATACGTCCAACAACGGAACAGTCCGCGGACCACGAACCCTTGTTGTTGAGGTTCTCGAAGACTCCTCACCTTACTATTTGCCATCAAACGTATCGTCAGCGATCTTTGTTTTCGGTGTAACCCAACTCGAAGGCTTACAACCCGGAAATCCAGTACTTGTAAATCGAGGTGAGACTGTCAACCTAAGCGCCACCCTGGTTGAAGCAAGTTTCAATTTCAGAGCGCTGGGTAATTTGTCGGTTACCACCAAATTCCATGAAACCTGGCTTCCTTCGGTCACGACCGATGGTTCGGGAATTGCAAACACATCGTTTTCGATTCCATCGAGTCATCCACTTGGACTTATCATTGTAAGTTACTACTACAACGGAAGCTCCGATCTCCTGCCATCGCAAGCCAATCTCAGCAGTGTTACTGTACGCTCTCTGACATTCATGGTCGTCGATCCGATTACAGACAACCCCGTAGCCGGTTCAAGTTTCAACGTCTCTGGCCGTGTTGTGTCGGACAACGGAAGCGGTTTGATGAACCGAGATGGTTCGCTGCTCATTTCCAACGTCCTCTTTACAATCAACGATGCTCCAACCGGTTTCGCTGTGAGCAACGGGTCTGTTCAAGATGGAGGATGGTGGAATGCTAGCATCACACTAACACCCGGATTTGAAGCTGGAACCCACGAATTGGAAGCATCCATTGTTCCAACCGTTAACTTCTACGTCGGCTCGAGAAACAACTCAACCTTTGACAGCAGAGGATTCTCGGTGATTACGTTCCTCCAACCTTCCTTGGATGCATTGGGCCAACCTTCGTTAAACGACAGAACGGAACGCGGTAACCTGCTCGATGTTCGCGTTCTCCTCGAAGACAACACAGGTGCACCGATCGATGGACAACAGATTACGCTCTCATTGCCTGCTACAGGAACGACAGACGAAGTCTCTGTCACGGTTTCCACGTTTGCAAACGGAACTGCAACTGGTAGTCTGCTCGTTCCATTCAATGCCTCGGTTGGATTTAGTGACATTCTTGCCTCTTACGCTGGTATTTCTGGTACAACCGGAATCATCGGTTACAACGCTTCGACTCAATTCGTCACCCTTGCACAAACAAACATGACGATTCTTGAGCACACGGAATCCCTCGTTGCTGGTGAAATGCTTTATGTCAACGGGACGCTCCTCGATGACCTCAACATGCCACTGTACGTTGATGGTGTCGAATCTGTTGCCATTGTTCGTCTCTTCGTGGACGGTGTTCCTGTCGCAAGTGTTCAGAGCGATGCGCTAACGGGCGCTTACGCAGTCTCCTATCTTGTACCAGAATCAACAACCTCAGGCCCACACATGGTCGAGGTCCGATTTACCGGTGGCCGTGACTGGGTTGATCCTGTTGGAATAGGTGACTCTGTAGACCCAGAATTTTACATGCCAAGCACTGCAACGGTTGATTTCAATGTCAGCGTTCCAACTCAAATCTTGCTCATAACACCGACGGGTGAAGTCAACAGAGAAGAGACGATGACCGTTCAAGGACGATTGCTCGATGTCGTTGACAACCCTCTGGCGGACCTGAGTGTTGACATCTATCTCGGTGATGTTTGGATGACCAATGTTTCCACCGATGCAACCGGACTTTTCACTGCGGTCATTCCAGTACCAGCGGATGCAGTGCTTGGTCCGATTTCCCTGGATACTCGATTCAACGGCAGTGTGTTCTACTTGTCGAGTGAGGCCAGTGGAACGTGGACTGTGTACAGTCAAATCTTGGTGTCCGTTTCTGTTCCTTCCCCACTCGCTGTAACAGATACGACCACAATCACTGGAAGCGTTTTGGACAATCAACTGCAACCGATCGAAGGTCACGTTGTTGAATTGAAGGTTGATGGCTTTGTATTGACACAGGTTACAACTGCTGCTGACGGAACGTTCTCATATGAATGGACCGTGCAAGATTTCTTTAATTTCGGAGATAACTTGCTCGAGGCGAATGTCATCGCTCAGGGATATTATCGTGAGGGATATGCAAATCAGAGTTTCTTCTTAGCACATCGCTCGGCAATGACACTCGAATTTGACGACGGTACAGATGCAACCCGAGGTGACTTCTGGACGTTCTCAGGACGTTTGTATGATATCGACACAGTTGATCAAGATGGTATTGGTAATGAAAACGTCCTCGTCTATCTTGATGGCCAATACATCTCGACCGTGACCACTGCTTCGGATGGAATCTTTTCCGGTCAGGTTTATGCAAGCATGGACCTTGAGCGAGGCAACGGTCACATCATCCAGGTCGTGTTTGAAGGTACACAAGAGCATTTGAGTACGCTCACCAACGGTAGCGTCACGGTCTGGTCCGATGTTATCATCACCATCGATTCCTCTTCCTCCCCTGAGTCTGTGCGGTCTGACCCAGCGAATCGAATCCAACTCACAGGAAGTGTTACAGAAGTTGGCGGAATTGGTGAGGTGTTTGAAGACGTTGTCATGTACGTTGGAAACGGCTCGAATTGTGTTAACAACTTCGAAGGCGCATTCTGTTTCAATAATGTTGAACTTGATTGGAACGTCGGAAACTTCTCCATTGTCGTTACCTCTCCAATCGAATTAACACCAGGACCTCAGTTCATCAGTCTTGATGTGCCGAGAGATTCTATTCTCTACATCAACGGAGCTTCTGAAGCCCACTCGATTTACATCAAGGTGAATGCGGAAATTACGGTCGACATCGATAAGGTCGAAGAGAACATTGATGAAAACATCAATGGAGAAGTCACCATCATCGCTGAAGACACACAAGCGGGTCTTTCCGGCATTACTGTCGAGTTCATTCTCTATGACGGGAACAACGATTCAGTGATTAAGTCAAGAGCTTACGATACAGATGCTGACGGTGTTGCAGCGTTCACATTCGACAGTGACTCTACGCCATACGGTGACACCTTGGAATACGGCTTTGTTCGGCTTGACATCAACATCAACGATCAAAGGCTTTCAGACAAAACAATCACCGAGTTTAACATCGAGCGTGACGTAGGATTTTTCCCCGAATATCAATTTGAAGCCGAAGCCTCCCAAGTGAGTGTATGGACCTACGTTGTTCTTGTTTTCCTTGCTGCCGCTATGGCGGTTGGAACAGTTCTGTACCGCCGCCGACGACAGGACGAACTGCTCTCGGAAATGTCGGAAGTTTTCGAATACACTGCGGAACTCCTCGCTGCAGGAGATTCGATACGTGAAGCGATTTTCAACTGCTATCAGAACTTGTGTGGAACGTTGCAGACCCGCGGCCTGCTTCGTCGTGACTTCGAAACTGTACGTGAATTCGAGGTTGCAATTCGACAAGCAACTCCTGGAATCAGCGATGATGCGCTTCAATCGCTGGACAACATGTTTGAGATGGCTCGTTACAGTCGAGAAGAACTCGGCGCCTCCCATCAGCAATCTGCACAAGGTGCCTTGGACAAGATGATCACAGAATTGAGTTACAAGAAGTACTGATCAATTACCAACGAAGTCGCAACTGCCCGTTCACAAAGTGAGCCCTCACGTCAAGGTTTTCACCAGTTAGAGGGAGAACCCGTTCAAACGGTTGATGCCCTTCCTCTCGAACGGTGAGTTTCACATTTGTTCCCGAGTCCGCACGCTGAATGTTGATTTCAACATCGTCGGATGAAACACCCTTGAGTGGAATGATGAGGCCGTCAGGATCTCGCATTCCATGCAACTCCTGCAGGATCCAATCCAGACGCTGAGAGGGTTGAACATCAGCGAGGTGGGTTTCGGGAAGCATTCCAGCTTGGACAAGGACGTGTGTATGCATTCCACGAACTTCGTGAAGATGGTCCGCATTCTCGTGGAACTCTTGATGGAGAATTTCGGGTTTCGATGAGAGGTTATGCTCCTTTTCAGGGCCATTGTTTTCTTCCGATAACGACAGACGCTTCCACTCGCTCATATGTTCCCCTCCTGCTTGATTATGATGAACCTTCGGATTGTCGCTGAACCCTTGAAAAGAATCGTCGTGCAAAGGATTTCGTGGTTTCAGGCTCGGATGTGGTATTCATCCGAGTGTCTCTCGGATAGCATTCGATGTAGGTGCGGTCGGTATTGCGTTTGTCGAGAAGGAGAATCAGTGCACGGTCAGCAATGCTACGAATTGGCCGCCCCATGGCCTGTAGAATCGAGTTGATGGCAGGTTGCGTCGATGCATAACGCCATGCATTTGCACGACCAAATCGTTCCTCAATGTAGGTTCGCAGTGCTTTTTGATGAATTGATGGAGGTGGATTCGGAATTCCGATGCATGCAACAGCATCCAGTAAACCATTGTGGTAATCGATACCTTCCGACAAACGACCACCAAAGACTCCGGACAAGAGAATACGTCGTCCTGCTTGTTTGGCATCCTCGAGCACATCCAGTAATTGGTCAACATCTTGTTTTGACCACGTTCGATCTTCCATACGTACAACAACACCATCAAATTGTCCTTCTCCTATGTATTCGTTCAGCATTGAGTAAGAGGGCGTGAATACTGCAACATGACCAGGCGAGGAATCACAGAGCGCTTGGATGTGTGCTCGAATTCGTTGGGTATTTTGATAGGATCGGTCTTGGTAACGGGTTGTGACATCACTTGCCACAACAATCGGGCGGCGTTGACTTGCGAAAGGTGAATCGTATTGCCGGCTGGTTGTTTTAGCCTGACCAATTCCCAGCAGATCGGCGTACATCTTTGGAGGATAAAGCGTGCCTGACATTAGAATGCTCCCAGCGCACTTTTTGAGAACGGGGCCTGAGACCAATCCAGGATCAAGAAGATGCGACGTAATTCGTCCTTCTTTCCCTTTTGCATCATGAACATAAACGAGGGCAGTGCCTTCACCGAATCGCAACATATCTTCGATTAAGTGTCCTATTCGGTGTGCATCAATGTCGATGTTTGGGTTTTCTTCATCGGCATCAACTTTGATTTCCACTTCAAGGAGAACATCGCGTAGAATTTTCAACCGGTCAAGACCTTCACCAGGCGATTCGATAACTGCTGATTGTTGCTGGAGTTGTTGCTGTCCGACCTTACCTTCAACCTCATCGCATGATGCGAGGAAGATGTTTCGCAGACGTTCAACTTGTACCCGGCGTTCGTCAAACTCAGCGGGTTCGGACAGAAGGTCTCTGAACAAATCACTCATACGTGTGCGACATGCCTTCATAACACTAAGCGCCCATGAATTAAGGGATGATTGGAGGACCAATCCATCCGTTCCAAGCGACGAAGCCGCTTCTGCAATCGTTTCTGTGTATTCTTCAAGATCGATTGTCGCATTGCGGATGACTGTAGGTGTGAATCGACGTTCCATCCCCATTCGAATTCTGTCTGGAAGATTGTGTGCTTCGTCCACAATCACAATCAAATCGGATAAATCAACCTCCATCGCATTAAGAGAAGCTTCCCGAACAGCATCAACAAACAGGTGATTGTAATCCCCAACAAAAACATCGGCGGAAGAAACAGCTTCTCTTGCTGCTTTCCAAGGGCATGTTAGCGTCGGAACACCATGCTCTGAATGGGTTTGGGCCATCTGAACCAATTCATCAACGTGGAGGGGGTCTGAGAGAATCCTTTGGCGAAGACCAGGTGCTTGGGTAAGGTATGGTTTGCAACT
>MDTB01218317.1_pt1 | contig 15748 bp, 14 predicted proteins | sample 811161 | NCBI WGS metagenome assembly MDTB01 (sample SAMN05326650, study PRJNA326480) | marine metagenome | isolation source: seawater | place: Mediterranean Sea | collected 2009 | reverse complement strand
AATTGAAATAGTTGAGTCCAAGCCTCCACTGTATGCTAAAACAGCAATTTTTTTTGTCATAATGACTCCTTATATTTTTAATTCAACAAAAGCCTCTTCAAGGATTTCAATCGCTTTGTTGATATCTCCTTCTGTAACATTAAGGGGAGGAATCATCCTTAAAGTATTTGGCCTTACTGCATTTATAAGTAAACCTTTTTCTAAGCATAATTTCATTACATCTGGGGCTTTATTTTTTGAAATTTCTAAACCAATTAAAAGGCCGTAGCCTCTTATATCAACAATATTAGAATGTCTTGCAGAAAGTCCATCTAGCATTGATTTTAAATATTTTCCTGCATCAGAACATTCAGAAGAAATGTCATTATCAATAATGTATTTTAATGCTGCCCAGCCTGCTGCAGTTGTCAGTGCATTTCCACCAAAAGTACTTCCGTGGTCACCTGCCTCTAAAACAGAAAACCTTTCTTTACATAAAAAAGCACCTAATGGCGTACCAGCCCCTAAGGCTTTACCTAGAACCATTACGTCAGGATCGAGTCCAAATTTTTGATAACCAAATAATGTTCCTAATCTCCCCATACCTGTTTGTACTTCATCAACCATGAATAAAATATTATTTTGATGACACCATTCCTGCACTTCAAGCAAATAACTGTGATCAGGAATATTTACCCCTCCTTCACCTTGAACAACTTCTAGAAGTACAGCACATGTGTTTTTTTTAGTTGCTTTCTTTAATGCATCAAAATTATTATATTCGACATTTACAAATCCATCAGGTAATGGTTGCCATTTTTCTTGGTATTCTTTTTGTCCAGTAGCTGCCATCATTGCCAATGTTCTTCCATGGAATGAATTTTCCATAGTAATAATTTCATACGCACCATCTAATTTATGTTTACCCCATTTTCTGGCTAATTTACATGCCCCTTCGTTAGCTTCTGCACCACTATTTGAGAAAAATACTCTATCAAAACAAGAGTTATCGATTAAAAGTTTAGCTAATTTTAGCTGAGGGATAGTGTAATAAAGGTTTGTCATCTGCATAATATTATCTACTTGGTACTTTATTGCATTTGAAACTGCGGGATGAGTATGTCCTAAATTTAAAACAGCCCAACCAGAAGTAAAGTCTAGATATTTTTTTCCAGATTCATCCCAAACAATTGTTCCTTGCCCTTTAACTAATACCAATGGCAAGCGATTAACAACCTGCATATAATAAGTTGATTCAAGTTTTTTCCAGTCAGTTGATGTCATATTTTTTCCTTAATTTATAATTTCTGTACCAATTCGATTACCTTTGAAAACTTCTACCAAAGAATTATCGCTTCCGTTTATTATATGACTTCGGTCAACCCCTTGCATTGAATTTATACATGATTCAAGTTTAGGGAGCATTCCGCCAACAACAATTCCGGAGTTTATTAAATCTTTTGCTTGACTTAATGTCATTTTAGAAATAATTCTTCCTTTACTATCTCTTATGCCATCAACATCAGTTTGATAAATTAGCTTATTTGCTTTTAAATTTTTTGCAATTTCAGATGCAACAAAGTCGGCATTTATATTGAGAATATTTTCATATTCATTTTTAGAATTATGATTAATTCCAATAGGTGAAATCACAGGCACATAATTCTCTTTAATTAAATTTTCTATCAAATTAGTATCTAAACCTTTTATTTCGCCAACTAATCCTAAATCTTTATTATTTATCTCCGCTTTAATCATATTTCCAGATAAACCAGAAATTCCTACACTATTAATTTTATTTTTATTCAAAAAAGAAACTAATTTGCTATTTACCAAACCTGATAAAACAGCAATTGCAACTTCTAGAGTTTTTGTGTCAGTTTTCCTTAAACCTTTAACAAATTCTGGCCTTATACCAAGCTTTGAGCCCCAATCACTTACTGTTTTGCCACCTCCATGAACTATTACAATTGAATTGCCCATGCTTATAATTTCGTTAATTTGACCAATGCTTTCATTCCAGTCATTAATGGTACTTCCACCAATTTTTATTACACTTAGTTTATTAGAATTCATATTTATGTCGTGTAGGCCGAGTTAAATACAACGTATTCTTCTGTTAAATCTGACCCCCAAGCTATACCTTTCCCTTTACCAATATTGAGATCAACTTCAATATCTATTTGAAATTTGTCTAAAGCAGATAAAACAGATTGATAATGAAAAGAAATCGATTTACCTTGTTCAGCTATTTGAATGCCATTAATAAATATTTTAATTTTATCTCTATCGATAACTGCGTCAGCATTTCCAATAGCCATCATTATCCTTCCCCAATTTGGGTCTTTACCATATATTGCAGTCTTGACTAATGATGAAGAAACAACTGCATTTGATACTGTTAATGCATCTTTGTTATCCTTTGCCCCCCTTACCTCAACAGTTATGAGGTGACTAATGCCCTCACCATCTTCAGCTATTTGTTTGGCTAAATACTTTGTAAGATAATCTAACGCTTCTTGGAATTCATTTAATTCCTCTTTACTGCTTAAACTTATCCCGGACATTCCGTTTGACATAATTACAACTGTATCGTTGGTACTTGTATCTCCATCAATATCAATTTGATTAAATGAATTATTTACAGATTTTTTCAAAATATTGGTTAGGTGGTCTGAATTTATATCAACATCAGTAGTAATAAAACTCAACATTGTCCCCATTTTAGGGTGAACCATACCGCTTCCTTTTGCTACACCACCAATTTTATAATTACCTTTTTTTGAATTAACTTCTATGGAAATATTTTTAGTTTTAGAATCTGTGGTGATAATAGCTCTTGAAAATTTTTCACCACCTTTTGAGCCAACATTAAATTTTTCAATAGAATTAATTATTAATCCTACAGGGATTTCAACCCCAATAACCCCAGTGCTGCTCATTAAAAAAGGCGCTGAAGAATTAAATATTTCTTTACACTTGGTAGCAATTTCTCTTGAATCAATTAACCCCTGATCTCCCACGCAACAGTTAGCTGAACCGCTATTTACAATAATACCTTTAATCTTACCTTTGACTTCCATGCAATAATCAATGGAAGAGCTCTTAATTTTATTGTCGGTATATGTTGCTGCCCAGTTACAAAGTTTTTCAGAAACTAAAATACCTAAATCTAATTTATCTTCACCAGCAGATTTCAATCCGGCAAAAATTCCATCAGCTAAAAAACCTTCAGGTGAGGTAATTGAGCCTTTTTTTATCTTTTTAAAATTTTTCATATAATATTATTAAGTTAATCTTTAATATTTGATACTTTAAAACATTTTCATATCAATCTCCATATGAAGCCACAATAAATAACAAAATGAAGAAAGAAAAAATACTTATTACAGGCGGTTCCGGCTTCGTAGGGACAAATTTAATTTCCAAATTATCAAGAAAAAAATATGATATTTTTTCACTAGACATAGATGACCCAAAAAAAATTATTGATAAAATCGATTATGTTGCAATGGATATTAGATCAAAAGAAATTGATAACTTAATTAAGAAAATCAGCCCAGATATTATTATCCATTTGGCTGCACAAGCAAGTGTCTCAATATCATCAAAAAATCCTCAATTAGATAACGACATCAATTTGAATGGGTCTTTAAATCTCTTTTTGAGCTCAATTAATTCTAATTTAAAAAATTTCATCTTTTTTTCTACAGGAGGTGCAATTTATGGTGAAAAAATTGGAAAAAGATTTAATGAAAATGATTTAGCAAGACCATTAAGTCCATATGGTATTTCTAAATTAAATTTTGAAAATTATTTAAATTATTTTTCTTCACAAAAAATATCCAAATCAGAAATAACTATTTTAAGGCCAAGCAACATTTATGGTCCCTGGCAAAATCCTAATGGAGAAGCTGGTGTGGTATCTATCTTTGCTAATAAAATGCTAAAGAATGAAAATGTTTCTATTTTTGGCACTGGAAAAGAATATAGAGATTATATATACGTTGATGACGTGATTGACTTTATTTTTCAAGTTTTAAACCTTGGAGTCACTGGAACATATAATCTGTCTAGTGGAATTTCTACAAAGACTATAGAAATTTTTAACAATATTTCTAAAATTTTAGATTATAAAAAATCTCCCAGCTTTGATGTTAAGAGGGAAGGAGATATATTTGGAATTGAACTAGATAATTCTAAATCCAAAAGCATTGACTGGGATAGTAAAATAGACTTAAGTACCGGATTATCTCAAACAATTAATTTTTTAAAAAATCATGAGTGAAATAAGATTAAATATAGATAAATATTTTCCAGGTTTAATTTTTTTTGGTTTAAGTTTAATTTTATTTTTACCATTAGTTGTATCTCCAGAAACAGTTTTTCCTTATGTGGTAGGAAAATCATTATGGTTTAGAGGAATTATTTATTGTGTTGCAGGTTTTTATTTAATATTACTTACTTCAAATAGATCATACATTCCAGATAAAAATTTCTTGATATTAATTTTCTCATTATTTGTGTTGATACAAGCAATTTCAGGAGTTGCGAGTAGCAGCCCGGTAAATAGTTTCTGGAGTAATTGGGAAAGAATGGAGGGTGTCACTGATTATTTCCATTGGCTTATTCTTTTAATAGTATCGAGCTCAGTTATTAGAAAAGAAAAATCTTGGATAAAGCTTTTAAAAATTAATACTTATGCTGGATTTATTGTTGCTTTTCTAGGCTTACTAGAGTTTTTCAATATTGTTATTCCTATATTTTTTGGATTAGATATTTTTCCTAGCGTAGTAAATCCTGAACAATCTTATACTTTAGGTGAAAGGGTTGAGTCAACTATTGGCAACCCAACATATATAGCTTCTTATTTGTCATTGATATCATTCATTTCAATTGGCCTGATACTTAGAGAATTCCAATTAAATTTTAATCAATCATTAAGAAATACATTTTTAAATTTCAAATTAAGCACAAAGATATTCATATCTTTGTCTTCAGTAGGGACTTTAATTTCAGTATGGACCATTTTGAACTCAGGTTCTAGATCATCACTAATAGGCATAACTATTGGAACTTTATTTACTACCTTAATGCTTTTTATAAAGCATAAGGATTTAAGGAAATATATTTACATTTTTCTTCTTCTTACTGGGTCATTAATAATACTTTTTTTTATTACTATCAATTTAATCGAATCACAAAGAATTAACCTAAAAGACGAAATAGTAAAAAATTATATTCCTGAAAATTATTTAGGAAGCGAAATTCAGTACTCATTTACCAATTATGATAAAGGTGACGGATACAATTCAAATGAAGAAATAACAAACATTATAAATAGATTAGAATTCATGAAAATTTTTCAAGCTGCTGAAGGAAGTTCCGGCACATCTATGAATATGAAAAGTTTAAGTGAGTATATTGAAGAAAATAATATTTATACAACATCTTTAAGTAATGGAATTTATTGTTCTGACGAAATAATTTTTTATTTTTGGGCCACTAATAGGCATTCATTTAGAGAGTGTACTCAAATGATGAAGGTAATTTCAAAATTTGGATCTGGATTTTCATATCCTTTTAAGTCGGGCTTTAATATTGGAGAAAGGCAGTATGCATGGACAATAGCACTTAAAGGTTTTGCTTCAAGCCCAATTTTAGGTATTGGTCCTGAAAATTTTCCAATTCTTCATTACAAGTACCTTGGGTTGGATATGTCTGATGATAGCCCTCATTTAGATAGGGCTCACAACAGGATTTTACACACTCTTGCAACAACTGGAATATTTGGGGCAATAATTTTAATTACTTTATGGGTTACTGTTATGGCCGTAATCACTAATAAAATATTTAATAAAAAAAATAATTTCTTTTGGATACTTCTTGGGTCCGCATTTTTATCATACATTGCTTCTTCAATGTTTATGTTTTCTGTATCTTCAACATATCTTCAAGTAATTATTATTGTTTCACTTCTTTCTAAATCCTCAGAAATTAAAGAAAATAAAGAAATTAAAGAAAATAATGAAGAGCGTTTTACAAAGGATGCTATAACAATTGTAGTTACAATTATTTCGTTAATTTCAATAATTCTTCTTATAAGAAGTTATGTATACATACCTTTTTCTGCAGCTAAACTTACCCCGCCTCTTGGGGCACCAGGATCTGTTATTGAAATGCAAGAAAACATAAATAAATTTCCTAAATTGGCTAATTATGGAAGACAGGAAATGTTTTATATTTTGCTTAGAGATTATGAAGGTATGTTGAGCTTATCTTCTGAACAAGGAAAGTTTGCTGAGAATTACAATATATTAAAAACCTTGATTATCCAAGAATACTCAAAAGCGATTGAAATAGAACCAGATAATTTTAATATTCATTTTTCTACAGCAAGCTTATTTTTAGGTCTGGTAAAGTACGAAGTTGATAATATAAATCAAGCTGAAGAAATATTAAAAAGTATGGAAAGATTATCTCCTGATTCAGTTCAGACACTTGAAATTAAGATTAGGCTAGCATTATTAAGAAATCAGGACATTGATGCTGAAGAACTGATAATGAAGTGGAGAGACGCGATGCCATATCAGTTTAAAAATTTTTGGGATGAAAATCTAGCTGTTGTTAAAGGGGAATTAATTCCTGAAATGGAAGTTGATTGTAAAAACGATCAGTATCCACAAGATGCCCCTCAATTTGATGATTCAAATTTACTCTATACTAATGAACTAGAAGGTGGAGTGATTGTTGGAGTTAAAAAAGATGCCCCTGAAGATGCCTTAAAAGTTATGCAAAGCACAAAAGTTAAAATGAATTACACTGGATGGCTACCTAACGGTTGTATATTTGATAGCTCATATTTACCAGGTATGAGCCCTCTAAGTTTTTTGCTTGGCAACAACATGGCAATTCCAGGTATAGAAGAATCCTTAATCACTCTCAAAAAGGGCAGTATTGCCAGAATAGTTATTCCAGCTGAAAAGGCATATGGGAGTAATGGAGTAAGTGGATTAATACCTCCAAATTCACCAATATATTTTGAAGTTGAAATTTTAGATGTTGAAGTAACAGGTGAAAAAATCGATTAATTTTCTGGAGTATCCCAACGAGCTAAAAGACTATTTAACACAGAGAGTATAATTATTTTAATATCTAATAAAAGATTCATTTTTTTTATATAATCAATATCGTACTTTATCTTTTTGCTAGGATCCAAATCATATGATCCACTTATTTGAGCCAAACCAGACAGCCCAGGCGTTACTTCAAGTCTTTTATCAAATTCAGGTAAATTTTTTATAAATTGATTGTGAAGTTCTGGTCTTTCTGCTCTAGGACCCACAAAGCTCATATCTCCCTTAATTATATTTAACAATTGTGGAATCTCATCTAATGCAGTTTTTCTTAATAAATGCCCAATTTTCGTTATTCTAGGATCATTTTTTGTTGACCATACAGCACCTGTCAAGCTTTCAGCATCAGGAATCATGGTTCTGAATTTATATACTTTAAATATTTTTTTATTTTTTCCAATCCTTTCTTGTGAATAAAATATAGGCCCCTTATCTTCAAGCCATATCAATAAAGGAATTACAAATATTACGATAAACCAAAGAGGCCATAATAGAGGAAAAAGTAATCCGGCAAGAATCATGGAAAGGTCAAGTGGTCTCTTTAATTTATAGCTCTTTTTTTTCATGATTTATTCCATCCTCCTGTTATCCATCTGCATAAACCATATAAAAATCCCAACCCCCATGAAATATGCATAGATAAAACGATTACAGGTATCCAAATAATAGAAACAAAGGAAGATGATTTAAACCAAATTAATGTAATTAAGCTTACCCATGCCAAACCAACTATTGCAGATAAAGAATTTAAAAAAAATAAAATTTGTGTTGGCATAATTAAGTTGCAAACCAGTAGAGTAATTAAAAATAGAACAAAAATTACCGGAGCTACTTGCCTTATTTTTAATGAACCTTTATGGACTGAAAGTGTCTTAGTTTTCCATAAACCATATCTGAAAAATTGCTTAATCAATCCTATTAAAGAGCTCCTGACAAAGTATTCGACAATTAAATTTGAAGCAATAATAACTTTTCTTCCATTTTTTCTAAATCTGATATTTAATTCATAGTCTTCATTAATTTGAAAATCTTCATTAAAACCTTGGAGTTCAATTAAATCTGATGCTTTCCAGCAACCAAGGTATGCTGTATCTGATTCAACATATTGAACTTTCGACATCTTTAGGTCATTACTTATTTTCCTATAGCTTACGCCACCCATTGCAAAACCTGAATTCATCACGTCAGCAACAATTTTGGTAAAAAAATTAGTTCCTACTGCCTTTTGAATTGACCCTGTATTACCGCTACCAGTATTAAAAGAAGATTGCCAACATTTAAAAATATAGTCTTCAGGGTATTTCGAATGAGCATCTGCTCTTATAATGATTGAGTTCTCACCAATACTGTTACTGTTTTTAATCCCTATATTCATTGCTGCTGCTTGAATAAGATTAGGGTTTTTTAAAATTTTTAAATTCAAATGACTAAATTTTTCTTTAACAATTTCTACAGTGTTATCTGAACTCATTCCATCAACTATTAAAAATTCAACTTTAAAAGAATCTGAAGTTAAGGTTTGGCAATTTTGAAGAGAGTTTATACATTTTTCAATGTACTTTTCCTCATTTCGAGTAGGTATTATTACTGAAATATCGACAATTGATTTTACTTTATCCATATTCAATACCACAATCTTCCATTGCTTTTTTTTAAATAATTTAAAGCCTTTGAATTGAAAGGTTTTCTTTTTTTTAATTTTAACTTTCTATACCCTTCAAAAGAAGCAATTAAAAATTTTAGTAACTGAAATTTTAGTAATGATTTAAATAAATAGTAGAGGCTCCAAATTGTCATGTGCACTACCAAATATAATAAAGGCAAATGTTTATAAGAAACCCAAATTCTATTTCTAATGCCATAGTATGATTCATCTTTTAATTTATATTTATTATCAACTACAGATTTTTTAGGCTCGTGAAAAATTTCAACTTGAGGAAAGTAAATTATTTTCTTTTCTTCTTTTATAATTTCTGAACTTACATCTAGCTCTTCTAGTCCATAAAAAAGTTCAGTGTCATACCCTCCAATTTTTTCAAAAGTTTCTCTTAATAAAACATGTCCGGCACCAATAAAATAAGAAACTTCTGATTCATAATTCTCAATATCCTTATTTAAATATCTTGTCAATTTGCTAAATGGGATTTGGAGCCCGTCAGTCTCCTCTTTCAATATTATTTTGAATGCCATTCCGGCAATCTTATTAGAAGAAGAGAATTTGTTAACAATTTTTTCTAGAGAATCTTCCTGAGTAAAATATGCATCATCATCCAAAAAAACCATTAATGAGCCTGATGAACTTTTAACAAGTTTATTTCTCGCACCTGCCACGCCGGATGGTAATTCAGATCTAATCCATTTTATAGGTTTATCTTTAAATTTATTTATAAGCTTATCTTTAATATTGACCTTGGAAGCATCATCAAGAATTACGATATTTGCTTTGACAGATTGATTTAAGGTGCTTTCAATTGCCTTTTCAATTTCATTAACCCTGTCCTTGGTAGCTATTAGTACTGTTATGTCTTGAGATTTATACATTTTATAATTTAGAAAATACCTTTAAGTATTTACTTGACGAAGATTTTAATGAAAATCTGTCAATATTTTTAAAACCTTCTTCAGTGTGCCTTAATGCTAGTGATGCGTCATTTTCATATAAAGTTATAGCATTTGCGAGATCATTTTCATCATTAAGCATAGTCAATATTCCAGCGTTTCCGTTAATTAATATTTCACCTAAACCACCTTTTTTGCAAGATGAAATTATAGGTATTTTTAATGCTTGCGCCTCAATTGCAACTCTCGGCAAACCTTCCCACAAAGAGGGAATAACAATCATTTTCGCATTTTTAATATAATTCAATGGGTCTTTTACTTCGCCTGTTAGAATTATTCTTGATAAAAGTTTCTTGTCAGGATTTTCTTTGTCCAATTTTTGTATTAATTTATTTAAATATTTTTTTTCTTCTCCGTCCCCTACAATAATTAATTTTGTATCTTTTATGAAATCTATCTTTGAGAATGCATTAATTAGTAATCTAAAATTTTTTTGTTTGGTTAATCTGCCAAGCCCAATTATATAATTGCCAAATTTATTTATTTTGCTATCTGGAGTTTTAAATTCATCTTGATTTTCAAAATGAGGATTGTATATAAAATCTAAATTTTTATATCTATGTGTCATCTCGGCAATTAAACTTTGAAGACTTTTTGATTCAGCAATAACACTATTAGCACTTTTAAATACTTTTTTCCAAATTATCCTTCTGAATAAATTATTTCTAGGGTAGCCCTGAATGCTTACAACAAACTTTATGTCAGATTTGCCAGACAATTTCAAACCAAGCCAAGCAACAAATGGCATCATGGAAGCAAATAAAATCTTCGGATTATTATTCTTTAAATAATTTGAAAGGGTAAATACTGTCCTAAGAGCAATTATTATAGATACAAATCTAAAAGTTAAATATCCGGTAGTGGGAAAATTTTTAAATGACCTAGACAGGTAAATTAAATTCATTTTTTTACTAAAATTTAAATTATCCCATTCTTTGTGAACACTTAAAAGGTCTATTTCAAATCCATTCTCAGAGAACTTTTTGGATAACCCAAATGTGGCCCTTTTAACACCTACTGGATTTAAAAATGGGGAAAAAACAGCTATTTTATTTGAATTTCTATTTTTCATCTAAGTTTTTTACCCTATTAATAACCTTTTTGGATCTTTCTTCCCATGAGTAATTAATTGCAAGTTTTGAGGAATTAATAGATAACTTTTCTCTAAGATCGTCATTCTTAATCAAAAATTTAATTTGGTCAACTAAACTTTCGGGGTCATCAGCATCAAAAAGTAAACAATTTTCTTTGTCATGGAGTATTTCAGTGTTTGATGAAATATTTGAGGCAATTATCGGTTTACCAATGGAAAGGTATTCAAATAATTTCATTGCGGATGTATATTTTTTAGACTTAATATCATTTGCTGTGGTTGGTAAAAGAAGAAAATCAGAGTCATTTAGAAATTTAGGCACATCTGAGTAGCCGACTTGCCCAACAAACTTTATATTATGTATTTCTGATTTGATTGCAATTTCTTTGTAATAATCCAATTCTTTTTTTAAACCCCCAATAATTACAAAGTTCATATTCTTGATTAATTTTGCAGCAAGGATTATAAGGTCAATTCCTTTTGATTTAGAAAGTGAGCCACAATAAGTTGCAATTGGCACGCTTCTTAGAGAACTTTTTTTGTTTATAAATTTTTTTAAATCTACACCATCATGCAATGTGTATATTTCATTTAAATTTTTTATTTTTCCTAATTTCTTTGTTAGGTCTTCAGAAAGTTTATTTGTGACGCCAAAACAAATTGTCTTTTTTGAGAGAATTAATCCTATTTTAAATACTAATCTAGTAATAAATGGGGGTATGTCGTGAAATTCAATAACACATTTGTTTGAATAAAATACATTAAAAAGATAACTGAAAGGTGTATTATCCCTAAATATGTAAAAATCTCCTTTTAATTTTCTTCCTATTCTTGCAGATTTAAGGCCCCAAAATAAGTTAACAATAAATGAAAAAAATCTATAAATAAATTTAGGCATTAAATGTCTATAGTTATATGGATCGATAAAATTGACTAAAATATGTTCAAAACTTTTTTCAACATCATAAAAATTAAAAATGTCAGTTTTATGGGAAATTTCTTTTTGAACTCTATTTGGACTAATTAACGTAACATCGTTATTTAAACTTGAAAAAGCTTCAGTCATTTTGACAATTTGAACTCCATGAGCCTTTTCAGTCGGTAATCTTGCGTTTGTGATGTAAACTATCTTCAAAATATTAATTTAAGTATATAAAATTATAATCTAGATTAATTGTAAATAATATGGCTAGAGAAATCACTTTCAACAATTCAATAATAAATGACAAATCAAAATGTTATGTAATCGCCGAGATTGGAAATAATCACCAAGGTGATGTAGATAATGCTAAAAAACTTATTGAAAAAGCTAAATCTAGCGGAGCTTCTGCTGTAAAATTTCAAAGAAGAGATAACAAAGAATTGTTTACAAATGAAATGTTTGAGTCTCCATATGTTGGAGTCCAAAGTTTTGCACCTACATATGGAGAACATAGAAATAAACTTGAATTGTCTGACAATGATTTTAAAGAGATCTTTGATTATTCAAAAAAAATTGGTATAGATTTCTTTGTTACTCCATTTGATTTGAAAAGCGCAGATTTTCTGAAAGAACTTGGATTAGAAAGTTATAAAATAGCTTCAGGAGATTTAACTAACTTTCCTTTAATTGAAAAGGTGGCTAATTTTCAAAAACCTATGATTATAAGTACTGGAGCAAGTGATTTTTGGGAAGTAGAAAAGACGATAAATTATGTAAAAAAAATAAATCCTAAAATTATACTTCTTCAATGCACATCAATTTACCCTGCAAAGCCAATCACTATAAATTTAAACGTAATAAAAACTTTTAGAAATGAATTCCCTGAAACTGTTGTAGGGTATTCAGGGCATGATTCAGGAATATCTATACCAATAGCTGCATACTCATTAGGGGCCAGGGTTATTGAAAAACATTTCACTTTAGATAGACACCAAAAAGGAACTGATCATCAATTTTCACTTACTCCAAACCTATTAAAAAATTTAGTAGATGAACTTGAAAATGTTAGATTATCTTTTGGGGATGGAGAAAAGAAATTGCTCTCAGAAGAAAAGTTAGCAAGATTTAAAATGGGTAAAAAAATTATTGCCTCCAAGAAACTTGCTAAAGGTTCTGTAATAACTATGGATGATTTATTGTTTAAATCACCGGGCGATGGAATACCACCTAATGAATTAGAAAAGGTTCTAGGTAAAACAATAACTAAAGACTATTCTTTTGAAGAAAATATTAAGCTTGAAGATCTTGATTAAAAATGAAGCCAGTTGACGATTATCTTTCTAAAATAACTCCAATTATAAAAAAAAAGTTTAAAGAACTAAGATATATCGTTTTTGATTTTGATGGTGTATTTACTGATAACAGTGTATACACTGATCAAAATGGGAATGAGAGTGTAATATCATCAAAATTTGATGGTTTTGGATTAAATAAGCTTAAAGATTTAGGAATTGGCTTATTCATACTATCTACAGAAAAAAATAAAGTTGTTGAAAAAAGGGCAAAAAAACTTGGAATTGATTTCCTACAAAATCTTTCGGGTGACGGAAAATTAGATGAACTGGATAAGATAGTAGAAAACAGCAATTTTAGCTATGATTCAGTGGCTTACGTGGGTAATGATGTTAATGATATTAAGTGCCTTATAAAATGCGGATTACCAATAGTTGTAAATGATTGCCATCCTGAAGTTATTAAATATGCCGATTATATTACTGCCACCAAAGGAGGGCATGGTGCTGTTAGAGAAGTATGCGATATAATCGAAGCATTAAAAAAATAACTTAGTAATTTGATTGATAATTTTAATATTAAAAATAAAATAATAATTCTTACTGGAGGAAGTGGTAATTTAGGCAGTATTTATTCTGAACATTTGATTTCAAATGGAGCAATAGTATGCAATTTTGATCTATTTAAACCTAAAGATTCCAAGCTTTTTTCAGAAAAAAATTACTTATTTTTAAAGACAGATGTAACAAAGAAAGATGAAATATCTAATTCTTTAAATTTAGTATGTAAAAAATTTGGTATCCCTTCGGCACTTATAAACAATGCAGCATTAGACTCCCCTCCTGGAGATAATGAAAAATTCAATGGCCCATTTGAAGAATACCCTGAAGAGGCGTGGGATAAGGTGATAGATGTGAATTTGAAGAGTATTTTTTTAACATGCCAAATTATTGGAAATGAAATGGTGAAAAATTCTGGAGGATCAATAATAAACATATCTTCCCATTATGGATTAATTTCACCTGATCAACGTGTTTATAATTACAAAAAAAATTTTACAAAGCCTGTCGCATATTCTGCTTCTAAATCAGGTATTTTTAACTTAACAAGATACTTAAGTACATATTGGGGATCAAAAAATCTAAGGGTAAATACCCTTACTCTTGGAGGAGTTTTTGATGATCAAGATAAACAATTTGTAGAAAATTATTCTAAAAGAGTTCCTTTGGGAAGAATGGCAGAAAAAAATGAATATAATGGCGTAATCCAGTTTTTAATAAGTGATGCCTCATCCTACATAACAGGAAGCAATATTGTTTCCGACGGAGGATGGACAGCATGGTAATTTATTATGAAAAGTAATGTCGCATTAATACCTGCTAGAGCTGGATCTAAAAGAGTAATCAATAAAAATATATCTCCGCTGGAAGGTCATCCATTAATTGCTTATACAATTTCATCCGCTTTAGAATCAAATATATTTGATAGAGTAATTGTGTCAACAGATTCAGATGAAATAAAAGATGTTTCTGAATATTATGGCGCTTCTGTTCCATTTATCAGGCCAGATGAATATTCCCAAGATACATCACCAGATATCCAGTGGGTAAAACATTCCTTAAATTATTTAGAAAAATTCAAAGATTATAATGTTTTCAGTATATTAAGGCCTACAAGTCCTTTTAGGAAACCAGAAACTATAATCAGAGCTTTTAATGAATTTTCTAAAAAAGAATGTGACTCTCTAAGGGCAGTTGAAAAATGTTTACAACATCCCTGCAAAATGTGGGTTGCTGAAAAAGATTACATTCATCCATTTGTTGAGCTTAAAGAAAAGGGTCCACATAACCAACCACTACATAGTTCTCAGTATCCATCACTTCCAGAAGTATATATACAAAATGCAAGTCTTGAGATTGCTCATTTTAAAACAGTTTATAATTTTGACAATATTTCAGGAGAAAAAATTATTCCTTTTTTTACAGAAAAAGATGAAGGGTTTGATGTTAATGTGAAAGATGATTGGGAACTTGCAAAAATATTAATAAAAAATGGAGAAGCTTCCTTGCCTAAAATTAGAAAGAAGTCATATATAAAATGAAATTATCCTACGTAGATAGCAAATATTTTGAAGAACTTTTATCCCTTGAAATTAATCCTAATTTAAAAAATAAATTAATTTCTGATATGTGCAGGATAAATATTCTTTACATGATATGTTGTGCTGGTTCAGGACATATAGGGTCATCATTTAGTTCAATTGATATTATGAATTGGGCATTAGGAGAATTAAATAAAAATTATGAAAAACTATATTTTTTCTCTTCAAAGGGTCATGATGCACCCGCATTATATAATTCTCTAATTGCCTACGGAAAATTAAATTTTTCACTATTGAATAAATTGAGAAAAATTGATGGATTGCCTGGTCATCCTGACATTAATACTCCAAATATATTTACTAACACAGGGTCATTAGGGATGGGTATTTCTAAATCAAAAGGAATAATTAAAGCAAACCGGTTAAAAGGTATAAAATCAAAAGTTATTGTTCTTACGGGAGACGGAGAACTGCAAGAAGGGCAAATTTGGGAATCACTTAACCGAGTATCTCAAGAAGAATTGAATGAATTAATTATTGTTGTTGATAACAATAAATTCCAGTCAGATCGCACGGTAAAAATTACAAGTGATTTAGGAGATATT
>MDTB01001285.1_pt1 | contig 15748 bp, 14 predicted proteins | sample 811161 | NCBI WGS metagenome assembly MDTB01 (sample SAMN05326650, study PRJNA326480) | marine metagenome | isolation source: seawater | place: Mediterranean Sea | collected 2009 | reverse complement strand
TTGTCGGTGGTAGCGTTGGTGCTGCTGTTGCTACTACTGGTCTTGCCTCTGTTCCTTTTGTTGGTTGGGTACTCGCTGGTGCTGCTACGATGATCGGAATGGATCAAGGTGCAGAGATCGGTGGTAACATGGCAGAAGACCTCAATAAAGATTGTTAATCTAAATTTACAACTATAGGTATAAAAATGACAGACTCAAACATCCAACCACCTGATACTACAAATGATCAGACGGTTAATATAGACAGTACTAATTCATACGATCCTACAACCGCAGGTGCTGTACCAGGAACAGACGTAACTTTTACTACACCTGCTGGTTTATATCCAGAGGATACTGATCCAAATGTAGTTATTACAACTGGAACAGCAGCAGATACATACACTGTTGATCCTAACATTGATTATTCAGGAGCAGTTGACTTTCAAGTAGATAACATGCAGTCTGCACCTGCTGATCCTAGATTAGATCATGTACTAGAACATTTACACAGTCTTGAAGCTAAGATTGATCAGTTGATTAATGATTGTAATCACCATCAAGATCCTCCTACATTTGAAGGACATGTGGTATTACATCCTACACAACAATCAACAACATAATTTCAAAATTGAAATATCAGTTCCTTAATACCCCGAAAAATTTTCGGGGTATTTTTTTGTCTAAAAAGTCGCTACCCTACCCACTTAGGTATGTAAACAAAGAGTAGAACACAACCCCAGAATGTGACAAGGGCAACGATGTCTGTAAGTCTTTGGTTACCTGCTAGTATGAGTCCTAGAATGACTCCACCAAGCCAGATCCAATCCATTGTTGAATGAAACTTCTTCCATCCATCACCAAATTCTTTGATGAGTTCGTCTCTTAATTGTGCAAAGAATTTAGATTGGTGTCGCATGATAACGAACCCCTCATTAAATACCATCACAAAAAATCCAATCCAAAATATCATATGCCAGTTTTTTTAAGTCGTTTGTTAATAAAGTCAGATGACTCTGAGTAAAGGTTCTGTTGCTTAAATTCTTCTACGAATCTATTAAAGTATCCTTTCCTAAGAATATATATTTCTCTTTTCTTTTCGTTCTCTGCTAACTCGTGTTCATAGTTAGTGATTGGTTTGGACACTGTGTTGCCGTTGACAGTGATGTGTTGAGTTCCATTCCAGTATACGAAAGGAGAATCATAGAAAGTCTTATCTACTGTTAGTCCACCTTCTAATGCTATTATAGATTTACCACTAAGAGTCTGACCAGATTTAGTTTCTATTGTTTCGTAGTGATGTATACCACTGTAAGTATCATCACCATACTTTTCTTCAGCAATTTTTCTTAGAGTCCATTCATCTGATGGGAATGAGAACTGAGGATTGATGTAGTTGTTTGTTAATATAATAACCCAGTCATAAAAAGGACTGCCATAATATTTTTCTGCGATAGTTTCAATCTTAACACCTTCATTAACAGCATACTTATCATAGAAGGTAGCATACCCAAAGATATTAGAATCTATCTTAGATCTCTTGAAGAAGTTCTTTACAACAGTGAAGTCCGATTCTGAGAAAGGATAACTAATAGGTTTAGTATCGTATTGTAAGTCTGGTAGTAGTGAAAAGTACATTTAGAATCCCTGTCCAATTTCTTGTGCAAATACAACTTTTGTTTCCATAAAACTAAGTCTTATTTCTACGGCAACAGGAGCACCATCTGGATGAGTAGCATAAGTTCCATCAGGTGTATAGTTTACTTCAACATTAGATATAGCACATGGTTTAAATTGTATTAGCCATGGATGAGTTTGATGACCTTTCATAAAGGTAAACTTACATAGGTTTGGAACTCTAATGAAGTTGTGCATGTCACCCCAATCATTTTTGCCGTCATCCTTTTTTTCATTTCCTCCTGACCATTTTACGAATTGTTCTCTTGTCTTTTGCCATTCTTCTGAGTCAGCTCTATCAGTACCTCCATATTGAGGAGAAGCATTTCTTCTGAATGTGTTGTAAATGTTTTTGATTTGTGCTGATTCTTCTGCGTTACTTGCTACCATTTTAAATACCATTCCAACTTCTCTATTTTGAGGCGAGTCGTAAAGCATTTCTGCATTTGGATTTATAACAACTCCTCTAGTACTACCTGCTAAATCATTGAATGATATATTACCACCAACACCTGGTAATGTGTTTAATGCTAGTGTAGTAAGAGATTTTTGTAGTGCTATTAGATTACCAGAAACATTTTTAACAACATTTTTTGCATTTGTGAACTGTCCAGCAGCACCAGCTGCTATTGCTGCTCTACCTAGAGCAGTGAATTGTTTTCCTTGCCATGTTTGTTGAATTTCATTTGCTACATCTTGTGGTACAGGAAGCATTACAGGTGGACCATTCACTTCTAGTGCAGCAGCAGACATATTGTATTCATCTAATCCAAATTGATTTGTACCACTGACCAGACCTTTGGCAAATTTTATTTGGTTTTCATTACCTGTAATGTCAACTGCTTCAGCTGTATCTCTACCAAAAGGTTTGGGATATTTTCCGAACTGAAATAATACCCAATCAGTTTCCTCATCAATCATATCCAAAGGCCATCTGTATGCAGAATCTTTATTAAATTGACCACCAAGAGGACCAGCTGTTATTCTTATTACTTCTTCTTTTTCTATTTCGGGACCGAAATTAGCAATTAGATTATAGTCAGGGTTATATGTTAATGTATCAATACCTTTTTTATCTTTTATTTCAACCCATTTAAAGGATCCAACGTCCCAATTTCCATACCCTCCACTGAATTGGTATTTAAAATATCTACCATCATCACTTATAAAGTAATCACCTGTTTTGAGTGTTTTGCCATTATATGTTCCAGCAGTTATACTGCTTTTTTCTCCACCTGGATAATTTACTGATTCTGACATATTATATTACCATTGCTCGGTCTTTTTGTTTACCATAACCATGAACGACTCTTCTTGCTTTGATTTTATCGTAAAAGTTTTCGTTTGTTTCATCCCATACAACTTCCATTGGATATGATTGTTGTCCAGGTTTACCCTTATTAGTTTTCACGAAAGTTTCAATGGGTAATAGTATTGCGGATGCCCATTCAGCTGCTGCTAAATCTAGAAAGTAACCGTCAACATATCTAGTTAGGTATTTATGAAAGCAACTACGAGGTGCATCAATTCTTCCATCCATTAATCTTTTGACAACCCATGCTCTCTTCTTAGGTGTCATATAGTGTAGGTTCAATCCCCAAAATTCTTTTCTAGTTGCTTTGATGACATAAACAAGCGGAAATTCATCATAATATGGCAGTCGTGCAGCAGTTTTTGCTTTGTATTCAAAGATGTACATATGTCCTGAGACTGCATATCTTCTTATTTGATTATCATCTTCATGTTCTTCTGGACCCATACTATCTTGTATCTCATCACGTATGAGTCTTTCTGGATTATCATTAATTCTTAATGCATATTTTCTAACTGCATTTCTATACCATAGGTAGGTTTTATTTTCCCCACCTGCTTCTGCTTTTACTTTTTCAAATATAGTTTCGTAACCTGCGTCTTCATTTACTTCAGGTACTTGTATGTCTGCGAATCCTTTTGCCATTGTTTCATACTGCTAAATGATCTTCTGTGAGTATTAAAAATTTCATTTGCCTATTGTCACAGTAGTTCTCAGCAGCGTCCCATTTGGCACGATTTTTTGCGAAAGTTAGAACAGCGTTCTTATAGGCTCTGGTTCTTTTATCCTTACCATATGGGGGTTTAGTTTGTTTCTTGGGTTTAATTTCTACGATATACTTAGATATTTTTCCGCTTTTTTCACGAACTTTAATATAAAAGTCAGGATAATATCTATGTGATCTATTATCTAGTGGAGATCTGTATGGTATTGCGATTTCCTCACTTCCCCACTCCATTATACTGGGTGTGGTATCACAATACTTCATGTATTTTTTCTCCCATAGTGATCTATACACTATGTTAGTAGGATTTCCACGGTACTTCCTTGGGTTTAAAGGTTTATAAAGTCCAGAGTAAGCCATATATAATATATAATCCAACAGTTATATTTAGAGTGTCTTATCCAGTAACACAAATAGATCAGTTCATGTCAAGGATAGGTCGTAAGGGAGGAATGGCTCTCACGACTGGATTTGATGTTTATTTTGATGGTTTGAATTCTAATGTTGCTGGTGAATTTTATAGTAGTGGCAATGAAGATATAGTTCATATGTTATGTGATGAAGCACAGTTACCTAATGTACAATCTGCAACTGGACAATTATCAGGAAGGTATCTTGGAGAGTCAGGAATGCAGTATACTCATTCAAGGATGTTTACTGATTTAAGTATGGGATTTCTTTGTGATGCGGAAATGACACCAGCAAAATTCTTCAATCATTGGTATAGTTATATTTTTAGTGATACTGAGACAAATAATCGTGGATATTATTTTGATGCTAGAGGTGCTACTCCTAAACCACGAAATAGAATTAATAGGTTGAAGTATATGGATGATTATACTTCTAGTATAAAAATAATAAAAACAGAACCTAATGCTACCTATTCTAATGGTAGAGCACCGATTACTTATATTCTTGAAAATGCTTACCCATATTCAATAGATGCAGTACCTCTTTCCTATGGTAGTTCTCAGGTAGCAAGAGTTAATGTAAACTTCCATTACTCAAGACATACAGTTAGTTACGGTGCGGCACAACCAGGTCAAATTAGAGTTCCTGTACTACCGTAGCAAATTCGGTTTTTTGATTCCATAAAACCCGAAAAAATTACTTGGCATATTTTTGCCTGAAAAAGTCGCTATATATAAATATACGACTTGAAATCATTTTTATGGCATTACCAAAGTTAGGGTATCCTACGTATGAACTTGAATTACCCTCTACAGGCAAAACTGTCAAATTTCGTCCATTTTTAGTAAAAGAGGAAAAGGTGCTTTTAATGGCACTTGAGTCTGAAGACGAAAAACAGGTTATTAGTGCAGTTAAGGATTTATTGAAAAATTGCATTATTTCACGAATTAAGGTAGATTCACTACCTAGCTTTGATCTAGAATATCTTTTTTTAAGGATTAGAGCAGCATCTATTGGAGAAACGATAAATGTTACTGTTACTTGTCTTGACGATAATAAGACTCAGGCAGAAGCACAGATCAATATTAATGATGTAGAGGTATTTAAACCAGAGGGACATGATAAGAAAATCATGTTTGATGATAAAACTGGTATTGTGATGAGATATCCTAGTATGAAAGAATTCATAGATAGGGAGTTTTTACAAAAGGAAATGAAGACTGATCAGGTATATGATTTTATTGCAGATTCAATAGATCAGATATTTGATGATGAAGAAGTATATGACTCAAGTACTACTACGAAGAAGGAATTCCGCACATTTGTTGATAGTTTGACTACTAAGCAATTTGAGAAGATACAGCAATTCTATACTACATGTCCTAAATTGAGTCATTCCTTTAAGGTCGTAAACCCTAATACTGGCAAGGAATCTGAGTACACAATTGAGGGACTACAGAGTTTTTTCGCATAGCACTCTTCCAGAATAATCTGGAGGGGTACTATAGAATGAATTTTGCTCTGATGCAGTACCATAAATACAGTTTGAGTGAAATTGAACTTATGATGCCTTGGGAGAGAGAAGTATATACAACATTTCTCATCCAATACCTTGAAGAACTCAAACAAAAACAAGAAGCAGCTAAGAACAAATAGTGGCAGGACTTACCAAGACATATTCAGGAGATTTTGCAGGATTTATCGCTGGTAAGATTTGGGATGTCATAAAAGATATAGACAAAAAGAATAAGATAGACGAGAGTGGTGCATCTAAAGATGTAAAAGATGCTGCAAAAAAGTTATTAAAAGATGATCCTAATTCAGTTCCAGTAAAGGATGAGAATCTTAAAAATACTATAAGTAAAATATTTCTTCCTTTAGAATCAAAGTTACTTCAGACAAAATCTAATGTTGATGGAATGTCTGCTAAGATAACATCTATTGGTGCTGGTGTTGCTGATACTCAAAATTTAATTATTAATCAGAATCAGATCCTTGAAGATAAATTGGATGTGATGTTGAGTGTTTTAGAAAATAAGAATCGTGCTCTTGATAAACTAAATGAGGCTAATCAATTTGATCGTATAGAAGGTATATTAGAAAAAGGTGTAGGTGTTACTGGTAATTCTGGTTTATTAGAGTCTACTGCTGGTGGAAGTGGTATTGGTAAAGTATCTGGTTTTTTGGGTAAGGCATTTGCTGGAAAAATACTTAGAAGGACTGCAAAGTTTCTTAGGAGAAGGATTCTTCCTAGACGTTTGAGAGCAGGTGGAAGACTTCTTAGAATGAAAGGGAATCGGTTAATGCGTCCAGTAACTAGACGTTTAAGTTCTGTCCGTCCTAGAAATTTAATGAAAAAAGCAGTTAAAAAATTTGCTACTAGTGGTGTAGGTAAGAAAATTACTTCTAAACTGGGAGTAAAGGCTGCTACTAAGATAGGTGGGAAGGCAGTTGGAAAGTCTGTGGCAAAGAAGGTTCCTATATTAGGTGCTGTTTTGGGAACAGGATTTGCTATTCAAAGATTAATGAATGGAGATCCTCTAGGGGCAGGACTTGAATTTGCATCTGGTATTGCATCTATATTTCCTGGAGTTGGAACAGGTATATCTGTTGGTCTTGATGTTGCATTAGCAGCAAGAGATATTAGTGGGGAATCTGTACCCAAGATGGAAATGGGATCTGGACATATTTCTCCTGCAAGTATAGGATTAGGTGGTATACAGGAAATAGTTGGTGCTACTTTAGCAATTGGTAAAGCAGCAGGTATTGATACTAAGATTTTAGTTTCTGATGCTGGTTTAGGATCAGTTGAACCTAAAGGAACATATAATTTTGATTTGAACCCTACAGGTGGTAAAACGATTGCTACTCAAACTAAAATGATTGAGGATCGTGAATTACCAAAAATACGTAAGTTGAAGAAAGAAGAAGATAAGAAGAAGAACGGAGAAGGAGAGGAGGATAATAATAACCAGTCTGATACATCTGAGTATAATGGTGGGAGACCAAGATGGCAGAGGATACTTGATCCCTTACAGAAGTTTTCTAAAGATAAGGAAGGACAAGGTGGTAATAGTGTAGGAGCATTAGATGGTATGCTTACTGCTCAACATTCCCCTGTTAAGATAGATGCTAGTGGAGAGTCAGGAGTAGATTTTACTCCCGAAGGTCCAAATAATAGAGCTGCTTTTGCTGGTTATGTGAGTGATATAGGACATCAATATAATCCAAATGTTACAGGTGGTGATGGTCGTCAAGGAGCAGGGTATGGTCATTATATTGGAATTACTAGTGTAGATCCTAAAACGGGAAAGGAATTTGAAGGTGTGTATGCTCATTTCCCAGAAGGTGAACTTGATAGATGGAGTATTGGTGATACTGTAAAATATGGTGATATTCTAGGTAGGATGGGTACATGGTCAGATTATGCTAATCCATCTACAAGATGGCATGTTGGTAGTGGTACTGGTCCACATACCAGTTTAGACTTCTTTGTACCAGGTAGTAATCAACCTTACCCACACTGGAGAAGTTTAGTACCTAGAATTGATCCTACATTTTCACCAAAACCTAATTTACTTCCACCACCTCTTCCTCCTATAGATAGTAATATTAGTGCAACTTTAAGTCCTCATACTAATTTGGTTAATAAAGGTAGTTCAGAAAGACTTATTACTAAAAGACAGGCAGGTGTTTCTAGTCCTATAGTTATGGTAAATAATAGTGTTATGAAAGCAAACTCTTCTCCCATTGTAATGTCATCTGGTGGTGGTAGTGAGTTTAGTGTGAAAGATATTCAATACGCACGTTTAGCAAGTTAAATGGCATCACTTCAAAAGACATATACTAGAGATTTATCACAGTCAATTGCATTGCAGTTGATGAGTATTGTTGGTGATGCTCGTGGTATGGCATCGGATGCTAAAAAGAATGCAATGGATGTGGCGAAAGCATATGGTATAGATCCTATGCTTAGAAGAGGTGAGTTTTTTGGTAGAGCATTACAAACAAGAGCAACTGCTGGACTTCCTAAGAGATTTCAGAGACAAATGCCATCGGTAACGATGGGCAATCCTTCTTATCTTGCAAGAGGACAGGTAGGTAATGATCCATTAATGGGTGTTCCTGCTCATCTTAGAAATCTTCCAGAGTATCAACAATTTGCAAGTCCATCGGAAACAAAATTTAAAGGTACAGCAGCAAGTACACAAGCATTAACTAAAGCAGCAGGTGAGAGACCTACTACTAATCCTATAACAAAGAATAAAGGTGTTAAGGTAGAAGATGAGAAACTTGGTAGTTTCATAGCTGCTGTAGCATTATCATTGAGTTCTAGTATTAAATCCATCAATGAGAAGATGGGTGAGAATTCTGAAGGAATAATTGTTGCTAAGGATGGTATCGCTAGTACCTATAAGCAGTTAGAAGATCATAGTGATACTGTTTCTGATAAGTTAGATAGTATTATTGATGCATTACGACACCAGAATGAAATAGTTAGAAAATCTGAGGATGATAGGGAAGTTAGGGAAAAGAAAGATTATGAAAAAGATCAAAGAGAGGTTAGTGACGCAAAAAGAATTCAGAAATCAGATGCAACTCGGTCAGATATAATAATGCAACAGCAACTTGATGCACGAGAATCTGAAGGTGTTATAAGTGAGTCTCCAATGATTCCTGATCCTTGGGATACTCCTTCAGGGGGAGAAGAGATACCTTATGCAGGTGAGTTTAATGATGGTGGTGTTGCTTCTGGTCCTGACGATGGTTATCTTGCAATGCTTCATGGTGATGAAGCAATTATTCCACTTGATAATAATTTTACTCAGGGTCAAACTAGTGCTGTAGGAAAGGAATCACCATTTAGTATGCCATTTTTACCAAGAGCTGAGAGAGGAATGAGTGCAGGTGGTATTAAACCAGGTGACAATTCTTCTACTACAAAACCAACAATGCGTAGAGGAGGTGGTGGTAAGTCTTCATCTTCTATGTTTGGTGGTGATAAACTTGCTAAAGCAATGGAACTACCAGCAAAAGCAGCTGGTATGGTTACTATGGGATTATTGGGTAATGTATTAAAGTCAGTTCCTCTTATTGGCAGTGTTGTTAGTGGAATTAAACTTCTAAGTGAACCACTTGCTAAGATGTTTGGTGTTCCAGATCAGGTTGGTAGTGGAATTGCTGAAGATGTTGCGAATCAACAGAAACAAGAAGCAGGAAGAAAGGAATTTACATCTCGTAGTCGTGGTAAAGAAGGAAGAGAGAAAGGTATATTAGGAAAACTTAAGGAATTCTTCTTTGGTGAAGGAGGAGGTACTAGAGTAGCTCATAGTTCACGTGTGGTACATAAAGGTGGATATGGTGGTTCTGGTGGTGGTACTAGGATTGCTTGGGGTAAGAAGGAAAAGAAACCAATAACTTCTCAGGCACATTTTGGTGCTATTAAGGGAAGAAAAGTAACTACAGAGGCTCATATGGTAGAAGCTGGTATGTTAAATCCATCTACTTTTGAGACTGATTATGGTATTACTGCTGATAAATGGTTAAGACTACCATCTTATCCTACAGATCAGTCTTCTAATTTCTTCCAGACATCTGGAACATCAATGACTGCTTTCAATTCACCTGAAACTAATAATACATTTGCTACCCATATTAATAATGAGTCTATTAATGATGAAGTGAGTCAGATAATAAATGCTGGAAAAGTAGAACCTATAGTTATAAATCAAAATGCTGGTTCTTCTGAGAATATAGATGAGAGTCAACATTCTGCAATAGCAAATTCTGCCAGTCCTTTCAAGGAATGGATGTACACTGAACCTTACGCATAGATAAATGACTGAAATACAAGATAAAACTTATGCTACCAGTTTCAGATTTAAGTCTGTTGTTATGTACAAAGCTAAGAATGCTACTGGTACTGCTGAAGTAACTTTACATGATGGTCAACAGGGAATGTTAGTATCATTCCAATATAATGAGGATATTATGTGGCCATCTTATGGAGGTACTATGGTCATAGTTGATAATTCTCAGAACCTTATTTCTGATATGCCTATTCAAGGTTTTGAAAGGATTGTTGCTGAAGTTGATGCTTTAGATGGTAATATTTACACCTATGAATTTCGTGTTCATTCTGTTTTTAATAGGGTTTCTAATAATGGATCACAGATTTATACTTTAGGGTTAATTTCTAGAGAAGGTTTAGTGAATGAAGGTATTCGTGTCAATAAAATTTTAGAAGGAAATACATCTACTGTTGTTTCAAAAATTCTTGATGAGTATTTGAGAGTTAATGAATTGGAAATATTCACTGAACCAGCTGCTACTGCTATTAAATTACTTCCAACTAAGAAATCTCCATTTAGTGTTATTAGATCTTTGTGTCCAAAAACTGTATCAGAGAAAACATCTATTAAGATTAAAACAAATTTAGGTTCTTCTGTTGAAGATAATGATTCAGAGAGTGATGAAAATCCACAGACATCAGAGAAAGCAACTGGTACTGCTGGTTACTTATTTTTTCAAAACTACAGAGGATATAATTTTAAATCAATTGATCATTTGGTTGATGGTGGTGATAGTTTTGACGGAGATCCACCAAAGAATAATACTGAAGAGACATGGTTTAGATATTCTACTGCTAGAGTAGGACAAGAAAATGAATGGAGGATACAAGAAGTTGTGTTTGAGTCTCAGATTGATCTGTTTAAGAAATTGAGACAAGGTGCATATTCTAACATATGTTGCTACTTCAACATAAATACTGGTGAGTATGAGGAGAGACTTTATAAACTTAGTGATAACTGGGATGAGATGGCTCATCTTGGAAGTCAAACAGGAGTGGGTGTAGGTCAGAGGAATCTATCTAAATACCCATCAAGAGTCATGTCAACTGTGATTAATCATGAAAACTTTTATAATGATCCTGATGTTGCTTCTAATGAGGACAAACATGGAGGTAGTGGAAAGAATTCTTTCCCTGATTTCCAAAAGCATTATCTATCGCAAGGTATTGCTAGATCAGGTGTCTTATTCAATCAAAAATTAACTATATCAATAACTGGACATTTAGAATTATGTGCAGGTGATAAGATTGAAATAAGGATACCAGATCAAAAGTCCGAACAGACTAAAGAAGACCCTTGGGATCCTGAACACAGTGGAACATATTTGATTAAGAATCTAAATCATCAATTCATAACAGGAGCTACCCCAAAGGTTTATACCGTGCTAGAATTGATACGAGATTCTCAAGGAATCAAAAATAAACTAAGTAAAGTAGAGGAATAACTAATATGGAAAGCATAGAACAACACATTAAAAAAGATCAGGAGATCTTACAAGATCCTCAGACAAATCCTCAAATGCGTAGGCATGTTGAAAGTGAATTGCATGATCTAGAAGATTATGTTTCTCACCATGCAGCAGAGATTAAAGCTGGAGATCATCACGACCCTAATACAATAGAATTGTGGTGTGATCAACATCCAGACGAACCAGAATGCCTAGTATATGACGATTAATGACTGATACTGCCTTATCAAGTTTATTCCCAATCCACCAAATAGGATCCGATGGTTTTAATTGGTGGATCGGACAGATTGAACAAAATCACAAGAAAGATCCAAAGAACTCTGGTAGATGTAAAGTACGTATTGTAGGTTTACATCCACAATCTTGTAGTGCAGTTCATGATGATGACTTGCCTTGGGCAACTACAGTAATGCCTATCAGTACTCCTCATGGTACATGGGGTGTATCTTCTCATCTTAAGTCTGGACATTGGGTTGTCGGATTCTTTTTAGATAATGATAAGCAACAACCAGTCATTATAGGTAGTGTAGGTAGAGTTGCAAATGCAAGTAAAACAAAGTTAATTGATAAGGAAACAGCAGAGGAGGGTTGTAATTCACTTACAACTTATTCTGATCCTGAAAAGATGGCTGCTGATCAGAACTTAACTGATAAAAAAGAGGTTGTAATTACACCAAATGATGCAGGTCATGTTGTCACTACTGGAACAGAAGTAACAACGAATGATGGTGAAGTTATTTCATCTCCACTTACTGTCATAGTAGGACAAAAATACAAACCTAATTCAAAAAATAATGCTGCTGGAATTAATTTCTGTGTAGAGAAAGCAGACAAGTGTGGTAAAGAAAGTGATCTGAAGGGTAATTTTAATAGATTATTCTCGGAAATGTTGTATGAGACTCAGAGAAATAATGGTAAGTTAGGTACATATTTGGTAGGTGAAGTTTCTGGTGGTTTATTTGATGCAGTTGATATAGGTAGAGATTATGTTGATAAGGCAATTTATCTTGTTAAAAGTTTTATTGCTAAGGTGAAAGGATTTGTAGTTAAGAAAATTAAGGAAGCATCAAAGGCAATAACTAATGCTATATTACGTCCTAGTAAAGAAGGTAATTCTCTTACTAAGTTAACTAAACAATTTAATAAACAATTAGATAAAGTTGGATGTAAGATGGCAGATCTTGGTGATCGTCTTGCTAAGTGGTTAGAGGATATTATATTTGGTTATCTTTTTAATATCTACAAAGCAACTGCATGTCAATTAGATAAGTTTATTAGTGGATTACTCAATAAGATTCAGTCTTTAATGAATGATTTACTTGAAGATATACTAGGACCATTACAAGCAATTCTTGGTGCTATTGCATCTCCACTTAATATGATTGGTGATGCTATTAATTACGTATTAAATCTTCTTGGCATACAGTGTAGTGGACCTAAAAAGAAATGTGCAAAGACTACAGTAAAATGTACAGATTGTAGTACTGGTAAGAAGAAGGATTTTCTTGATGATTTACTAGAAGATCTTGAGAATTGGGATGGTGAGGATTGGAATCAGTATACATGTGATGATGCACAAGAAGGTGTTAAGTTAAAAACAACTAGTATTGATTTTGTTGGAGGTCATCAAAAGAATCCTGATAGAAAGATAATTTATGATATTGGTGATATACAAGTAAAGGAAGGAGATGATGCAGTATTTACAATTACCAGATCTGGTTTAACTGATATATCTTCTAGTGTTACATATAAAACAAGGGATGGTAGTGCTGTTGAAGGTGATGACTATCAGCAATCTGATGGTATTGTAGGTTTCCATGAAGGTCAGACAGAAAAAACAATTTCTATTAAAACTTTTGCTGACACTATTCCAGATGGTTATGAAGATTTCTTTGTAACAATTAAAACTGATACACCAGATGCTACTATAAGTGATGGTGATATTCCTAAATCAACTTTTACAAAGAATATTGCTAGGTGTGTTATTAAAGAGAGTAGTATTTCAACTGGTGTTACACCAGTTACTCCTACTGATGGCATTACTATTCCACAAAATCCACCATTTAACTATAATCCAGAAGCAGATCCTTTTACTGGAAATACCCAAAATGGTACTGGAACTGCTGATGAAGTAACCACTCCAACTTATGATGTTACTGCTGATAAATTAACTGTTAAAGAAGGAGAGTTTGTTACTTATACTATTACTACTACAAATGTTCCAGAGGGTACACCATTAGAGTATCAATTGTTTGGAACAAATATTTCTCCAAGTGATATTGTTGGTAATAATTTATTAGGACAATTTATTATTGAAGAATCACAAGCTAAAGTTATTGTTGGTATCAATGAAGATAATGTTACTGAAGATGCAGAGACATTGATATTTGCAGTAAGTGGAACAGGAGCATCAGTCAGTGTATTAGTTACTTCTGATATTGCTGATTTAAGTGAAGAAGATATTAATAAAATAGAAGATCAATCTTCTAATGATACACAAGACTTCCCACCAGATTTACCATCAACAGGAAATCCTGTTACAGATAAGGGTGGTGGTATAATTCAGATACCTATATTAATTCCAGGTACTGCTTATACAGAACCACCAAAGGTATTCATTACGGGTGAAGGTTATGGAGCATCAGGTGAAGTATTATTGGACAGCAATGGATTTGCGTCAGAGATTCGTATTGTAGATCCTGGATTTGGTTATAAGATTAATCTTCCTACAACTGAGAAGGTTGAGTGTGTTATTGATTCATTTACTATGATTAGACCTGGACAAAAATATACATCAACACCAACAGTATTTGTTGATGGTGATAGTAATGTTGCTGAAGCAATTATTAATACTAATGGTCAAATAGTTAGTGTTAGAATTAAGAATAGAACTATTACTTATGATTCATATCCAGAAATAAAGATTCTTGGTGGTGGAGGATATGGAGCGAAGTTTATCCCTTCATTCTCTTGTCTATCACCTCAGGCTCGTGTTAAGGTCGGTTCTGCTAAGGTTGGAACTGGTTCTTATATTGATTGTCCGTAGGAGGTAGATTATGGCAGACACATATGAAGTAATGGGTGTGACATATAGTGTTGCAACGGGGCAACCTATTTCTACTGTTACGAATGAAAATAATACAAAGGTACAAGATCTCAATAACAAGGAAAAAATAGACGTTGATGATGAGAAGAATATTAATGAAGATGATAATAGCAAAGCAACAGATAATGTAGATACAGAATATACTGTTCTTGTTAATGGTGAACGGATTATATTATATACTGATAAATGGGGTGCATCTCTTCAGGATAAGTTAGAAGGACATGGTATTCATATTCAGAAGAATGGTGATGTTGCTGTACTTACTGGTAAGGGTGGTAAGGGTAATGCATGTGGTGGAAGACTTTTAGTTAATACAGCAAAGGGTCAGTTAGTTAAGAGTGGACCAATTGTTCAAGAAGTTATTGCAAGTAAAGTAGATCCAGGAGAAGGAGAAGGTTCATCTACTAATACTGAGACTGCAACTGCTATCAGTACTGTTGCTTATGGTGATAGTACAGAAGAGGTTGTAGGAGCAGAAAAGACTATTAAAGCAGAGCATATAACACTTGATGCTGATACTATTACTCTTAAAGCAGGTACTAAACTTTTTGTGGATGCTCCTGAGTGGGTTGAAGTTATTGGGATGAAGAAATCTATAGTAGATTCTTCTGATGAAGTTGTTTCACAAAAAGTAAGTGAGGTTAAAGAAGATACAACTGTAAGTTTTGATCCTCGTGCATCTAAGAATATAGTTAGTCGTGGACATATTAATCATAGGGTTCTTGGTGATTATTCTATGAAGGTTGATGGTTATATGGATCTACAGGTGATGGGCGGTATTCCAATTGGAGAACCACTTATTAAGAATAGATCTGCTGCTTTGACTATTGGAGTCAATGGTTTAAAGAATGGTGGTAAGTTCTTTGTATTTGCTAAAGGTACATTTGATTTAGCATCTGGACTTACAACAGGAGATATTAATCTTAGTACATTAGGTAAGATTCAGACTTCTTCAACTTTAGAAACTAAGATAGAAGCAACAACTAAGGTTGAGATAGAAGCAACTACTGGTGATGTTACTGTTAAAGCACCTGCTGGCAACTTTGATGTTGATGCGTTGAAGATATACCTCAACTAGTGTGCCACTTGTATAACTGTCACAAGGGTGTTGACCGTACAGGTATAAGGTGATACAATGTATAAATAACTTTACATAACGAATCAGGCCCGAAACTATCGTACCCTGTGGAGATGTAATAAAGTACCCCATGTCGGGGGT
>MDTB01120597.1_pt1 | contig 15750 bp, 14 predicted proteins | sample 811161 | NCBI WGS metagenome assembly MDTB01 (sample SAMN05326650, study PRJNA326480) | marine metagenome | isolation source: seawater | place: Mediterranean Sea | collected 2009 | reverse complement strand
GGTCCTGGTCAGGATGGTGTTAAGAGTGGTGGTGCTGGATTTACAGGAAATCAACGATGGGTATATGATTCATCTGATTACATTCGTTTCAAAAATCTTGCAGCTAAAAACAGAAATTATAACGATATTACTAGGGGCGGTGATGAGAGCAATGCATCACAGGTAGCACTTATGCGTGTACGTCGTTAAGGGATTTATTTTCTTAAAGTATTACATAATGAATAAGATCGTTGTTGAGTTTTTAGGTACACTTTTCTTTCTTTATGTCATCATCACAACTGGCAATGCTTTAGCTATTGGTGCTGCTCTAGCTATTGCTATTATGGTTGGTGGCTCTATTTCCGGAGGTAACTTTAATCCTGCGGTTACAATTATGATGGCAGTTGCGGGTAAGCAGTCAATGAAGGATGTTGTTCCTTACATTCTTGCACAGGTTGCTGGTGGCTTAGCCGCGTTTGAGTTAAGCAAGCGAATTAAGGTCTAAATCTTTAGCATTATAACTTAATTTCTTTAATTAATGTATAATGCCCAAAACTAGACGTATTGGAAAAGTCGGAGGAAAAAGACGTAAATCAATGAAAGGTGGTAATCTTCAAGCAGTTTTACAGAATGCACAAAATAGCATCAAGGGTGTTGCTGATAATGCTGAACTTGATAAACATAGAAAGGAGTTAACAGCTCATGTAGCTGCTTTACAAGCTGAATCAAAAGCACAATTATCTAAGGGAAAAGCTGCTTTTTCTAGTGGATTGTCATCAGTCAGTAATTTAAGTCAACGCGCACAAAATGAATCAAAAGCACAATTATCTAAAGGAAAAGCTGCTTTTTCTAGTGGAATGTTATCCCTGGAATCAAAAGGGCAACAAGATGTATCTAGTAGAATGTCATTATTTAACAAGCCTACTGCTCGTGCTGGTAGTCGTAAAAAACGCCATCATCAACGAGGAGGAGATACTACTCCTCAAGAAGCACGACAAATTGCTGAAGATCATGATGCAGTTAATGCTGTTAGAGAGGAACTTAAATTGAATATTAAGACTGTTGATGAGTTAATGGCCAAAATTAATGCTCCCGGTGAACATACTGATGAAAAAAATCAAGATATTGGGAAGTTAGATGCAGCCTTAGTATCTAAGGTTGAAATACATGAAAAACTAGCTGGACTTATTGATAAAATTACTAAGGAAGAAATGTCATCCAAATATCTTAAGGATAATATAGCACATCATGCAGGAGAAGCAATTAAATCTGCTCAGTCAAATGCTGCAGATGCTATTTCTGGTGTTCAAAAGCAGATAACTGAACAAGTAAATGAACGTGCAGGCACCGTTGTTAGTGAAGCCCAAAAAGCTCAAGAAGCATCTAAAGGATTATTAGGCAGAATTGCGTCTGCTGTTGGTCTAAGAGGGAATGATACATCACAAGAAACTGTTCCAATAGCAGGTGGTCGTCGCCGTAAACGTAAGGGACACAAAACAAAGAAAAACCATCTTAAAAAAGGTAAGCGCTCAAAAACGCGTAAGGACAAAAAGCGCCTACATGCATCCCGCAAACGCAGATAAATAAATTATTGAACTGATAAAATTATCACTTCAATATTTCTCTTATTTCTTTTTTGTAACAATCTTCATTAATATGTAAAGGCCTAATAGCCCTAAAGAGCCATAAAATAACTGAATAAGTAAATCATCAGGCATATCTGCTGTTTTCTTTTTTTTATGTGTTGTATCACGACCACCTTGAAACGCCTCTGAACATTTCTGACCAGTCTCTGGATTTTTGCCATTTGGAAACCAACATGCATTCATATTTCTTATATCAGTAACTGCTAAAAATTGTGTGTCAGTTGATTGCACATTATTTGAATCAATAGTGGGCATCTTAATAGATTTACAATCTGGATTGGATCCCATCATAAATGCTTGAAATATTGCCAAAGGATTAATGTCACCAATATCACTGATAATACCTGGAATAATACCTTTAAACTCTGAAAAGTTTGTACCCATCATTCCACTAATAAAAGGAATACTGCCGTCAGGTACATTATTAATGTAGAGCGAGCGTGTAACTTGTTGACCACTATCAACATCTTTACATTTTGCTCCAGTTCTCATAAAAAACTTATCACCTAAAGGTCGTCCTGTAGTTGAAGCTTTGCTCTTACCACTAGCTAACAATTCACCATATGCTAATAAATCGCCAAAGTTTGTAGCAATGGCACCGCCATCTTGGCTCATACCAAGCTTAGTCGGTGATTTAATAAACTTAAAATAATTGTAATCTGGTCCAAGGATTTCTTCTTCTAGCTTATCTAGATCATTTAAAGCATTATCAAAAAAACTCATTGTGTCTTACTATCTATTGATATAATTATTATATAGAGCCAACAGGCGTTACGTCATTGGCACTATTAGCCATTTCATTTGTTTGATCTTCTGGTGGGATGCTGCTTTTACCTGTATTTTGTAAACTTGTATTTAAAGCTGCTAACTGTGTGCTATTATTTTCTACCTCCTCATTTAGTAAATCTATCTGTTGTCTTAATTGTGTAATTTCATCGATTTGAGACTTTAAAAATGTTATATTAGATGCGTTGATTGTTGCTAGATATAGAGGGTCATTTTGTAAGTTTGGATCTTTATATTCAGGGGTAGTAGTGGTATCTTGCGATCCAGTTGCGCCTTCTATTACTGTATTATATCTAGTATAAATACCAGAAACTAATAATATTATCATTAAACAAATTGCAATTTGTGTTAATAAGCTATCCATTATATATTGTAAAGTTTATATTTTCTACTTGTACTATATAGATGTTATTTATAAATACAAATGGAAGTTATATACCGCCACCTAACACATGGAAAGGAAGTGCAACAAAAGCTACAATTCCCGCTTATTCTAGACCATTTATTAATTCAGAAACCGATATTGTATTAGGACCACAGCCTACTAAGGGGCAAGGTGGTGTTAGAGGACCTAACCCAATTAAACATTGGAGAAAGCAACTAAATCCTAGAAAAGTTGATGGTATAAGCACTGCATCTTATTCTATTCAATCAGATATGCCTGGTGCAAATGTACATTTAGGAGTTAACGAATGTTGCTCTAATAATAATCCAAATAATTCCATAAGCGAATATATTCCAGATCAAAATCTTGATTCACATGACAGTCAAGCAACATTACAACAATATCTTGACGATAATACTGATTATTGTGGACCACCTTCAAGAAAAATATGTTGCAACCCACAAGCTAATCGTATTCGATCTGCAATGGCTACAGTTCCAATTAATCCAGTACATATTACAGATCCTAATGACGAAAGTAAACATATCAAAATAAATAAATCTTACTCCTTTTCTACCAAAGAATATTTACGCTCTAAAAATAAAACATATGAGCAAAATCTCTCTGGAGCAAAACTTGATGAAAGTGAGGCTGTTTATAGTGTAGATTCTGGAAATAGTGATTGTTGTGCAATTGAACCTCTTCCTTATGGTGCAACACAAAATACAGAACTTTCTACAAATAAGAACATGAATAGAAATTATCTTAATGGTGAATGTTGTGTTCATAGAACTCGAGCGCCAATGATAGTAAAACCAAATAATCAACAATATTTTCAGCAAGGAGCAGTCGATTCTTCTTCAAGAATAGCTCGTCTAAAATATAACACAGTTAACAAAAATGCTGAATCATTTAGAGATCAATTTGGCAATGAAGCTGTATCTGCTGCACAATACACTGCTTCGGGGAATAGTCCTTTCTTTATTAAATCTATAACTCAGACCCCTCTATGTCCAAAGCCTGCATATCGTCCTCAAGCCATTACAATTTGTTAAATAACTAATCTAGTTAAGCTAATTATGTGTGAATATAAATAAATAAATAATAATAAAAACTATTTTTTATTATTATCATAATGGTTAATAACAAAAAGAAACGTGGAGAGAAAAAAGATAAAACTCCGCCTGAATATAGAACAAAGCAAGAACGTCGGGAAGAAGTGAAACCTATTATTGTAAAGCTTACAGAGCTTCAACTAACGACAGACTATGATGAAGTAAAAGAATTATTCTTAAAATGCAAACAATATATTGATACAGGTGTTAGGCTAGAAATAAGTATTCCATTTCCTGCAATAGGAAAAAGTATTGTTGGTGTTCTAGCTATTAATAAACGTGAACAAACATGGATTAAAATGGAAAAATACAAATGTTAAAAAGACAACTACACTATAAATTGTAAAATATGATGTTATCTGAAATTATGTCTTTTATTATGTATCATTAATTTTTTTTTCATTATCACATTCTTCATTTGTATTACTAGATTTAAAACTAAATTGAGATTCACTAGAAATACGTGATGATAAAAATATATTTGATGAAATATTAACTTTATTATATGGAAGGCGAAATTTTTGACACCAGTTAATAGACTTTGTTATATGTATTTTTTTAAGATTATCAATCCTACTAGATGAACAAGAATTGATTAACTGTAACGTTTGAGATATACACTCTATTTGTGACTGACCAAAACAAGCATTAATTTCTTGTATTGAATTTAAAAAAATATATGGAATATCACAATTTAAAAATCTTTTTGGATGTTCAACACCTTCAAACTGTTGAATAACATGAAACATCGCAATAACCAAGGATTTACTATCTACTAATCTAAAATTTTTACAAACAATATATTTTTCAGAATTAGCAGATCTACTTGTATTAGGTTTAAAAAAATTAACATTTTCATATGCATTCGCGAGAATATAAAGGAGATCTATAGATGCAGGTGTAAAAGTATCAAAAACTTTTATTACAAATGCTCCACCTCGTTGCTGACAAGCCAACGCATAAGCAACTTGTGCATATGCTAATTTAAGACTCATAATTTCTTGATGATTGAAATCGTTTGTAAAATCAAACCCTCCATCAGCAGTAACTAATTGACAACTATTGTTGTGTTTTTTATAACATTCTTTTAGATTATCAGCTTTTAACATATCGCCATCTCCTGTAATTCCGCGCTCAATTATAACATTTTGATTATTTTCTAAAAATGTTTTAGACTTTTTCCATCCGGGAACACTGCAATCTGAATCATCCAGAAGTGTCATACCAAAATAATTATCTTTTTTATTTTCTCTGAGATATGCGATAGCTTCAATAAAACCGCCGGGTCCCTCTGCAAAATGATACGTTTTTGCAGAATCTTTTGGAAAAATATCCATTAGACGCATTGTTTTCATAGTTTCAATCATTTTAAAAAATGATCTTGATAAAGGTTTATATTTGCATATAGCAGATTTTGTTCCGGGTATAACAGTATGAATATATTCATATGGATTTGTAAACTTTTTATATTTATCCCAATCACATTGTTTTGAATCAATTTGGTTTTTAGCTTGTGTTAAATAGGTACTTAGTGTTTTATTAATATTACTTTTAATATTATCTGGCAAAGACTTTTCATAAATAATACTATCCTTTAATTTATCATTATTACAAATTGTAGGCAATGTATAATAACTCATTGTCTTAAGATATATAACCATAAAGAATCTTATTTATGTCCTTTATTATTTCTTTAATCATCTTTTGTTGCAGTAATTAATTTAACTTTGCGTTTTAATTTTTTAGGATTTTTTGTTGATTTTTCTTGAGCTTTAAGTACTTTAACTACAGCGGTGGCAGCTTCTTCTGCCTCTTCTTGTTCCGCCAAATGTTCTTCTAAGGTTACACCTTGCTGGCTATTTGCAACTGCTCTTGCATCAACATCATGTGTCTTTTTGTAAACAAAGTAATTATTCAAGAATGAAATTGTTTTTTCGGCTTCACTTAGATTTAATGCCATACCATACTCATTTTTAATTGAGGGCCTTCTTTTTACTTCTTCTTGCAGATCTCCAAATAGCTCTCTAAAAGATCCTCGACTTGCGGGTAATCCGAGATCTTTTGCTTCATCAGCAGTAAGTCTAGCAAATCCATAGTTTGTCATTACTCTATCCAAGTACTCAAAGTTAACTAAATATTCTCTGAAAGTTTTACCAATTGATTCTTGGAATACATCAATGGCATAACCAAGTGATGCAACCGTTGCGGGAAAGCTAGCTCTATCGTACCGTTTAGTTACTTCCCACATTTTGATATCTCCATCCATTAATGTAACACTTTCATCAACCTTTTTCCCTTGAAGCATTTTAAACACTTTTGTTCCATCATAGCAGGTTCCACAAATATATCCTCCAACTTTAATAGTTTCACTAGCATTTCTGATAAAACCATTAAATGTATCTGGATTCTCAAACATATAATGCAAAGCAAATTGAATAGAGCCTACATCAAAACCATTTTCACCAATACCATAATGTTTATAAACACCCTTTCCTAGTTCTACTGCATCTTTTGGACCCTTACCAAATACTGCATTGGCTATTTGCTTTCCTTTATCAGTAAATACCGCATCCAAATCTCTGATATTAACAGACGAGTTTCCAGCTACAAATAAGGCACTAGGCATTCTTTTGAACTGCTTGCGATAATTAAGATAACGTGCACAAGCACCTTTTAATCGATTATCAATGTTATCTCTGGAGATATCCACACCAAATACGAATCCTAGTTTAGCTGATATCCATTTTGAGAAGTCACCTCCCATACCAACAGCATAATCAATAAGAGAGCCACCTCTCTTTGATACTGATACAATTAACTTCTTTTTAACAAATAGATTGTGAAAGTCACGAAGGGAGCGAGTTACAGTAGAACTTTTACTATTACGATTGTAATATACAGCATCATCTCCTAACTCATCTGGAATATTAAATCCACTGCTTATCATTTCTTCTGTAACTGGGTTATGAATTGAATGCCAATTACTATTTGCAACATGATATGCGTTTCCATAATTTTTTCCACCAGATCTCAAATCAGCAGTTTTGTCATAACGAACTCGCAGTGGTTCCCATCGCCATCCACTCTCTTTCTCTATATTGTATCTAAACTCAACGATTTGATTATCTTCGATTACCTCTTTATTTTCAGTAAAAGCTGCTTTATTATCTCCAAATTCAGTTTCAATCATTAAATTGCAAATACCAGCATTATCATCAATAGGATTTGTAGGAAAGAACTGCACTGGTCTATAACCAGTCTCATCATCTTTATCATCTACATTTGGCAAATCATCATCAATAACATTTTTACAAGGATTAGTATAACCATGTTTTTCTTCATCGAATCCTACTCTCAAAATTGCAGTTTTATACTGCGTTACTTGATTAGTGGAACTCATATCGAGACCTCCTTGAAATACATTTTTAATTTCTTCACGACCATCAGTTCCACGTTGCATTGTAACCATAAAGTCAATTGTATTGAACTCTGGCGGTTTCCACTTAAATGAATGCTCCCATGTTATTTTTCTAGGAATTGTTGTCTCACCAGGAACATTTCCTCCTACTCCAAGCAATGAAGGTGTAAATATTAGACCATCAGTCTCGTAATCAAAAACACCACTTCTTGCCCTTGCAAGCAAATACGCACAAGCTTGAAATATAGATTGGGATTCACTGGCTGCATAAAATGTTTTTGCTTCAATATTTAATGGTGACTGCACGTTTACATCGGCAATATATACTGCATTTAACTCTTTCATAACAGATGCTAATATGGGTAATCGAAATTGCATTACTTCTTCTGTTGGTTCGGTTGACATAAAAGCTTTTTTTCTAAGATCTTCACCATTTTTATAGTAAATATCGAATGCAGCATATAAATTAATAAATTTTTTCTCTTTATTATGAAGAATATGTTCTCCATCAAGCAATGAATTAAATAACTCAGATCTACCTGTTTTTGCACCAGTGAATTGAATATTCATATTGGTATCAATTAAATATAACTTTCCTATGTCAGTGATATACAGCAATTTTCTTTCACCATCTGCTTTTTCAGTTACAGTATAACCATTTCTGATATTTGGAATATTTGCATCTTCATTAATAGGAGCAATATTTTTGATTTGTAATGTTTCAGAGCTAGGACCTACAAAGTTTTTAGGATAAACTCGCTGTCCTTCACGATATTTATCTCCCCACAATAGCTGCATATATGATGCAAGAACCATATTTTGCTCAGGATAAGATACCGGATAATTCGTTCCTTGCAATCCAGCCAACACTAGTTTTACAACCTTTTTAACTGCAATTAAAACTTGTCCTGGCGTTGAGTATTGTGTCCCAATTCCCACTTTAAAATTATCAACTTCAAGCTCTACTTCATATCTTTCTGGTTGTTTATCCAGTTCTGCCTCTTGAAATGTATATGTTAATGCTAGATCGCGACCTTGACGTGCAGACTGTTTTACAATACTAACATCAATAGTAATAGGAATATCTTTATGAGTCAATCTATATCGATTAATATAACGAAATTGTTTTTTACTATCACGCCAAGAAGATACCATACTTTTAACTAGCTGACTTGTTGTAAGATCTTTTTCTAGACTCAATGAAGCACGCATATTAAAGTTAGGAACATCTACTGGTCTTACTACACCATCTTGCAAACGCTGCCAACCTTTTTGCATAAACATTACTTTTCGAGAAGAATACATATCATCTAGATCATTAGATTTACAATATTCAGAAACATTACCAATACCAGCTACTTCTGCACGAATATTTGACACACGAGTAACTCCTGATTTAGGATCTGTAAACTCACTATTCATTCTGAGAAGATAGCTTTGTTGCCCTAATTCAAATCCTGCTGAAAGTAGTCTCTTAACGACATTATCATACTCTATTCTTGATATAGGTTTCATTCCACGTGCAGTGCCAAATCTGATTTCCATTTCTGATGCGCCATCACGGCCACCACGCTGTATATTAAGTAAATATATATTGAGTATCTGTTCTAGCGTCATTTGATCTGGTGATTGCATTGTGCTTGACATAATATACTATATAATGCGAATATTTTATGTCAATTTTGTGACTTTTGTAATAATATTTGTATAAAGTTGCTGTTTGTTTAATTGTTTTCCATCTTTACTTGTTTCAATAGATAACTTATTTGCGATTTCTCGAACATCTTTTGCAGTATAATTACTGATTCCTCTAATTTTTTTACGAGGATTAACATAAAAATACGTTTTTTTAATTTTTTCTACCTCATTACTAACCTCTCCTAAATGCAAAGTAATTGTTTGATCACTCTTTTCTATAATGTAGTATTTATCTCCAAATGGCATATCATAATAAACACAATCATTCTTAAATATTATAGATTTTTCATAAACAATTGCTAGTGCCCTCAAAGTATCAATTGACATAATCTTAGCTGAAACAATTTCTGCTTCTAGCTCTTGAATCTTAATTTTTTCTGCTTTTAATTCACTTAACTTTGTTCTAACTTTTTCTACACTGCCATACTTAAACTCTGTTTCTGCTTTGAAAAGCTTATCACGATTTCTATCAAACTCTTCCCTTCCATTACAGATAACATACATAGTCCATAATAGTTTATCATTTATTCTAGGAATCCATGTATCTGATGCTGATATCACTTCTTCTTTTGGTATAACTGTTTTCTTGGGAAACTTTTTCTTGGATTTTACTATTGTAGTATTAGAGGGTTCTTGTAGAAATCTGGTCCAACGATTTATATTATCATTTGTAAACATTGTTTTTTGTACACTATCAAATATATTATCATTATTTTTTCTATTTTTTGTATTACTGTTGCTTGATAGTAACATGTTAGATAGTTGTATCTGCAACATTATCTTTAACACCTTTAAAATATTTGTTTTGGATTTGTTTCTTTTTAGCTTCAATCACTGCTAGTGTTTTTTGCTGATCTTTTACATAATCTGAGTATTCTTTTAAAGCGTTGATAATTTCATCCTTTAACAGTGTAAGATTAATAAACGTACCATTTTGATTTTCATTTAATGAACCATTGTTTTTATCATGCAGTATTCTAAGAACTTCAATTTGATGATGATAACTCATCCCTTCAATCGTTTCTTTTAAATCGAGTAACTCGTTTGCACTATAAGGCATTTAAATGAAAAAATAATTTATCTTTATTACTGTTTAACAACCTAGTTTATAACTAATTTTTTCTTTTTTTTTCCATATTTTGCCGCTCTATCTTCAATTAGTTCAGCTATTACTGAAACATAAGAATCATTTAATTCAAATCTTTGTCCTATAACACGAGCCATAATTACATCACCAACCTTTACTTTATTAAACTTTGAATTATCAAAGTGATGATCTCTTGCAATATATATAACTACTGGGCTAGGATCTTCGTCAGTTTCAGCTTTAATACCTGCAGATTCCGTAATATTTTTAACAATACACCTAATATGCATTCCTTCAACAGGAAGACATACTTGACATTCTGTTACTACTTCAAATATAACATCACTATCAGATAGTTCTCCTGAAGAATAACTAACTACCCGACAAGAACCAGGCTTTACATATCCTTCTACTATACACTTGCCCTCGATCTCATTAGATATTTTTTTTTCAAGAGCTTGCTTAACATTGTTACCAATATATATAATAGACAATGGAATGCGCTTTGTAATCATCGCTGGCATATAAAGAGTCATTGTTCTAGATCTTCTCTTTTTAACTGTGTTAGCTGCAGTAGCAGCTTTAATAACCGCATTTGTTTCGGTATTCTCTACTGGAGATGATGGGTCAGATAGTATTTGCGATGATCCATCATCCTCTAATACTGTGTTTTCTGCAGGTAAAGGTTGTTGCTCCATTTGTACATCTGTCATTTATGCTACTATATTATCAACAAAGAATATTTAAGTGATCTTCATTTTTTTCGATTATTTAGGATCATTAACAATAATTGCCTCAGATGGTCTTAAAAACCATTTTTTTCCATCTTTTTTCTCTATATCAAACTTTCTGAGTAAAAACTCTTGTACTATACATAATTCATGCCTTGACATCTTAGTTTTAGATGTATATTGTTCCTCGCCCAATTCATTTAAAAATCTAATAGACTTAACTTTGCTTGCTTGATCACATCTAGCTCCAGTATTTCTTGGCTTGCTCATATCTCTAATCTTAAATACCATGTAATCTTTCTTAAAATTAACCATAAATCCTATATGTGATGCTAATTTATTAGTCATAGGCATAAATGTAGCCTTCATTTCATCTAGCTTTTCTTTAAAATCTAGTATATCTTCTGGTTGTGCTAAACCAAAAGTTTTTTTATCTCGTGAGACAACTAGCTGTAGTTTACCAGTATTTTGCAACATTATAGCGGTTAAACCTTTCGCTGACATCATGTTATTTGAAAAATATTCTTTTATGAAACGAGTCATATCATCTTTTGAATCATATTTTGGTAAGTAATTTAATAATTCTAATTTATTAAGAAATCTTAATGATTCTATCATGTGATGTACTAGTAATTTATCTAATAATTTTCTACTCCATCCTTCACTTTCTAATTTTGGATATACTAAACTACAAAACGCATACCAATTATCTGATTTAGCTTCAATATCTTGTGGTGTATGTGCCAATGTATAATTATCTCGCATTTCATTGATGATTTTTTCTCCGTCATCATTTTTTGCTACTTTACTAACCTTCTTTTTCCGTATTTTAATTACAGCTTCCTCTATTTCACGTGGCACTTCAAATAATAACTTGTTATGTTTATATTCTACAGGCACAGATCTATCATATATTGATATATGTGAGTCGCTTATTTCTAGTGGCTGAAACAAATAAAGCTGGCCAATATTAATAAGTCTACCCATTCGCCCATACATATCTATCAAAAACTCATTTTTATCTTCAGTTAACTGATTTAGTGCTGCATTAATTTGAAGCAAAGGATAATTTTTAACCGCATTAATATTGCCAATAAGATCATCCTTTTTGTAATAAAATCTCTCTTTGAAAGAATCTCTTACACGTTGAATAATCTTATCAGAGTTCATAGTAATAAAACTTTCATTATAAGTGTCAAATGATATTTTATCTGGATCGATATTTTCTATAGGTTTACATTTATATGAACATTTATTCATGTAATCACATGTAGATGAAAATGGTCTATCTCCAACAGAAAAGTTTATAATCTGTCCGCTTGATAACTCTTGTTTTACTGTCATATTCATTTGTTCAACTGTAAATCCGGCTTGCTCAAAGTTTAACAAACAATCAACTGAAGATTCTTTTAATGCTCTGGTAACTTGACCAATTTGAATTGCTTTTAATTCAGCTAGCCTGTATAAATATATGTCTGCTGCTTCTTCTCGAATATTATTTAAAAGAGATCCATACAAATATATTTCAACATTACGATCCTTAAATGGCACATCTTTATGACTGCAAGTTCTCACTGCTCTACCAATAATTTGTTCAATTCTATTCATATTATACCATGGGTCTAGAACATGCACCTGTCTAATAAACTTAAAATCAATACCTTCTGAGCCAGCTTGAGAAATCATAATTACTTTTACCTTAGATCCATCAACATTATCTTGCTGTGTTGCTAATGTTACATCTGCGGCATTGTCTGGTGAAAGTGCTTTATCACCTGATATAATGACATATGATGCTTGATTAAAATTGTCGCCATGTTGACCTTTTGGTTTAAATGATAAAGCGTCAATTTCTTCTGTAGGAGGAGTTTTAAAAAGAGATTTGTTTTGACCAGCACGTTTAAAGCCTATTTCTTCTAACGCTAACGAAATAGGTACCAAGCCACCATCTAAGTATTGTGAGTAAATTAAAACTATGCCTTTAGAATTAACTATGCTGTCACATATATTTTTTATTTTGCCACTATATCTACCAATTTGATCTGGAGAGAAAATATGGCCATATTCTTCTGTTTTATATTGAAAATTACCTTTGAATAATGGAGTTGTAGATTCATCGTATTTCATTATTCGCTGTAATCCACCTTTACCAACTAAATCTTTTGAATCAATATCTGCTTCGTCTGTGAGTCTTGAATCAGGATACACCATATTTAATGCTTCTAAAGGTCTTTGTAACAATGTATATCCAAAAGCTTCCATATTCTCAAAAGAAGGCATATTTCGTAAAGGATCTTGACCAGCACCTTTTTTGAGACGATCGATAATATATCGATAACTTATTTCTTGTACATCACCAATATTAGCCAAGTAAACAGAAAGCATTTCAATTGGTTGTGCAATAGAACGGCCATTTAACTGTATTGTTGGTTTCAGTATATTTTGATATGTATTTTCTGGGGAAAACTCCATTGGCCATATTCTAAATGGAAATGTATAAGGATTTTCTCCACGCACAAAAGATACATAACCTGTTGCCTTTCTCATTAATAATTCTTTTCCAATTTCCTCGCCATCATCACCAATTTTAAAATTACCATCGGATGTGAAAACGTCTTTGGTTGACATAACAGAACGACCATCATTTTTGTTAAGAATGCCTATCAACCATATAATTTCTTTATAACTATTGTACATAGGTGTTGCAGATAAGAAAAGCAATCTCATATTTTCAACATTTGATACTAATTTTTCAAGCTCTACTGCAACCCGCTTATCACTGTTATCAGGTGTCATCCTAATATTGTGAACTTCATCAATAATAATTAGTCTGTTTGAAAAAATACGATTAAGTTTTTGTTTTACAATTTTTTCACGCTGTTTTGCAGATAAGTCACTGCCTACAGTTGAACGCTTATTAATATAATTTGCAAACTCGATATAACCAAGAAATAAATATGATATATTTATTATCCTTTTTACTTGTGCAACTACTTTTTCTTTTGTTAAACCTTTCATATTCATAGGATTAATCTCAGATAAAAACTTATTACCAGTACATGCTCTAATATTCCACAAACCATCAACTAATTTTAATTTATTTTCGTCAAATAACTGCTTGCGAAAGTTATCTTGAACATTTGGTGAAGCTACAACTATTATTCTTTGTACAATTCCCATTTGTTTTAAATATGCTCTCATCTCTTCTGAAACACTAATCGCAGAGCAAGTTTTACCGCTACCTAAACCATGATATAATAGCAAACCATTATAAGGTGTTTGAAATGATAAAAAATTACGAACGAACATCTGATGAGGTGCTAACTCAAACTCTGCATTACAAAGTTTATCAGAGACTTCTTCTATGCTGCCTAGAGGCTTTTCATATCTAGTATCATAAAACTCCTTCCGTTGACTAATTTTACTGGTAAAGTTAGCATCATCAAGAGATGGATATAAGTAACTATACTCTGTTTCTTCTCTAGAAATCTCGTCACGATTTTGTAATTCAGTTTCATTAAGTTCTCTATTTTTATCAATTTGTTGTTGTGTAATATCTTTTGGAGTATCATTATTTGAAGATTGTAATGACATCTATATAATCTACGAACATATTCTATATCTGCTTAACAATCTATTTGCCCGTGTTAGTACTTCTTTTTTTTCTAAATTATATGGGCGTATTTTTATTAGAGCTTCATCATGTGTAAACCACTGAACAGCACTTACCTCAGTTTTTTGATAATTTTCAGGAACAGCAGAATCACTATCATCCATCTTTGCTAGAAAATAGCAATGTTTATATGATTTATAATTTGAGCCTGTAAATATTTCTTCTATTGGACATAGATTTTGAATTATTTTTACACTTGTTGAACTATAACCAGTTTCTTCTTCAAACTCCCTGATAGCGCAAGAAATATCTTTTTCCTGATAATTGCGCCTACCTTTTGGAAACCCCCATTCTGGTTCTCCCCATGAATCCTTTACACTTTTAATTAATGTTTCAAGTGTATAATAATCATTTCCACATAAAATACCATTTTTTAGCTTTGTCATTTTGTCTCTAGATATTCTTTCCTCTCCTCTATATTGAATGCCAATGTTTTCACCCCAAAGATCTTTCCATAACTCTTCAAAAGATTTATTTAATAGACGTTCTTGTTCACAAACAGTCATTTCCTTAATAATATTTTTAATATAATTAGCATCATGAAGGTGATATTTTCCTCTCATAAAATCTACAAACCCTAGAGTATCTTTTCTGCATATCATTAGATATTGTCTTTGTTTATCTTCACCAACTTCTTTATATACGATAATTCCAATGCTTGTTATAGGTTTTTTACATTGATGAAATGCATGCCCTGTTTCGCCGCAGTTATTGCAAAAATTATATGCGCGTGACATAGTTATATGTTTAGGACACGATCTTTTTATATCTATTAGAGTAATGACGTTAGATCCAAAGATATGGGGGCCACCTTATTGGTTTGTATTACATACGATAGCATTATCTTATCCAAAAACACCTAATGACGTGACTAAGAAAAAGTTTTATGATTTTTATCAAAATCTCCCTTTATTTTTACCTATAGAGGAAATTGGAAATAATTTTAGCAAGTTTTTAAATAAATATCCTGTAACACCATATTTAGAATCACGCCAATCTTTAGTAAGATGGACTCATTTTATACATAATAAAATTAATGCTGCGTTAAAATTACCTTCATTAACCCTTGAACAATCTCTCTCTGCTTATTATGAAAATTACAAACCAAAAGAAGTAAAAGATATGGTAGAACGAAAACGACGTGAAAAAATTGTATTTGCTACAATAGTTGTGATTTTCGGAATAGGAGCTATTTACTTATATAAAAAATAGTATTTATGTTATATATATAT
>MDTB01096583.1_pt1 | contig 15750 bp, 22 predicted proteins | sample 811161 | NCBI WGS metagenome assembly MDTB01 (sample SAMN05326650, study PRJNA326480) | marine metagenome | isolation source: seawater | place: Mediterranean Sea | collected 2009 | reverse complement strand
TATACCTCTAGAAATGACTTAAATCAAAACATTGGGTATAGAGCTAAATTTACTAAAACTTTTGAACTCATAGAAGATAAACTAATATTAGAGCCTGGAAAACCAGGCTCTTATGACACTGCGGGTGTAATGCCCACAGCCGTTTGGGGTAATCGACTATATTATATTGGGTGGACACTTAGAAAAGATGTTCCTTATTATAACTATACTTGTGCCGCAGACAAACAAGGCGATAAATATATAAAACTAGGTCCAGTTCTTCATGCGGACACCCACGGAGATGGGTATACAGGAACTCTTGAAATATTACACACTCATCATACAAAATTTGGATATTTTCTTAATTGTATAGACTGGTTACCTGATGAAAACAACAATTTACAACCAAGTTATAATATAGGATTAGCAATTACTAGAGATGGTTTACACTTTGATAAAATGAACTCTCCAGCAATAGAACTTGAAGAAAAAGAAGCAGGTATCTCTGCTGCAACCGTAATTGAGCACAACAAAATGTACCATATGTGGTTTTCAGTCAGACACGCTAAAGAATTTAGGACTAACCCAGATAAGGCTTATAAAATTAAGCACGCTACATCTAAAGATGGTTGGAACTGGACAAGAGATAATAATTTTGGTATTATACCAGAATATGAATATGAATCAATTATGTGCGCTTACCCTTCTGTGTTAAAAATTGATGATAAGCTATATATGTTTTATAATGGTAATGGATTTGGAGAAACAGGTATAGCATTGACAACTATGGACACAAAATATTTATGAAAATAAGCGAATATCACGAAAAAGGGTACACTATTGCTGAAAAACTAGTAGAAACTGAGTTTTTAGACGAAATAGTGAGAACTATCAGAGCACCATTTGAAAAACAAGCTACTAGATACGGCTGTGACGGTATGGTAGGTCTTTTCGAAGAAATGCCTGACGTATTTATGAACTGTGCTAAACACGCACAATGGAATTTACAACTTCATCATCTAGGAGTAATGTTGGGGTATAAAGTAGGCGTTTTTATGCAACGCGAACCCCTTATAAATATATGCACACGTCCTGTAGTGTATTTTAATAATCTCAAAACAGCTAAAAAATCAGTACATCATACAACTCCTGCTCATGTAGATTCTATCTCTATGAAAGGTTCTAATGATGCTGTTGTATGCTGGGTTCCTTTAATAAATATGGAGGAAGAGCATGGATTTTTAGAAGTATCACCTAAAACACATATATTAGACCATTCTGTAAAAGATCTTGAAGACGGCTTTGGTAATGTTGATGAAGATTTATTTGATTTTTACCCTGTAAAAGTAAAAAAAGGTAATGTTTTAATATTTAATTCAAACTTAGTACATAGAAGTGGTAAATTACAAAATGATAAGGTTACTAGGTGGTCAGCTCACTTTAGGTTCAATAATATGTATGATGAACGTTTCATAACCGACAATTATCCTCATCCTTATGAGTATAGGAATGTAAAATGATTCACATATATTTTAGAACTTCTGCAAAAAAGAAAGCAACTGCACGGCCTGAGTGGTTTAGTTACGATAAGTGTTGGTTTAACTTACTAGAAACGCGAATGAAGAACCCTATAACTGTGATACATGATGGTATCCTTGAAGATTTTAGCAAATATGATAGTAACGAAGATGTTAAAGTTATAGAGATAAACTCTGAAGAACTTTTACCTAAATTAATGAAAGAATGGGAAGAAAGTGAAGAGACGTACCATGATCGTAATGCAGATGGTCACGTGTATAAAAAAAGAGTTGAGCCACCAGACAGAGAAAAAGCTGCTGGGTGGTTAATGTATGAACAGATTTATAAAAACTTAGAATCAAGTAACGATTTAGTGTATATTATAGAAGATGACTACTTACATATGGGAGGTTGGCCTATGGTTTTAGAGAACCTATATGAGTGCTATCCTGAAATAACATACTCTACTCTATATGACCACCCAGATAAGTACACACAAAGATACACAAATACTAAAACACCTTTGATTTTAACTAATTTTGCCCACTGGAGATTTGTACCTAGCACTTGTGGCACATTTGCTTGTAGAATTAAAGATTTTATAGAAGATAAAGACATTCATATGGATAATTTAGGTGACCATAACAAATTTATAAAATTAGCTGAAAAAAATAGAAGTATCGCATCACCAATACCAGGTATCGCAACACACTGTGTTGAACCTTGGATTACACCTTTTAGAGATTGGACAAATTTATGATAAATTTTATCCCTAAAAAACATTTTAATAATGAAGTATTTTTTGAATATTTGAGTAAGAGCATAGAATCAAATCAAATGACAAATTATGGCCCTAATGTACAACTACTAGAGGAACGTGCTAGAAAAATGCTTAAGATTCCTGAAGAATTTGAAGTAGTGGCTACTAGTAGTGGAACTACAGCACTACACGCAATGTTTTGGGCGTTTGAGCGTCAACAAATGAAAAATATTAATAAAGCAGTGCAAAATTTTACCTTTCCAGCATCTGCTCAAGGGGTGATGTCAGGTGCTCAAAAGATAGATTTTGATATATCGTACAATATTGATTTAGGGCATAGTTTGATGCAAAAATATGCTGAAATTATATGTGTAACCAATATTTTTGGTCATTTACAAGACTTAGAATTAGTTGTCAACAGGTTAAAAATGTCAGGAAAAATTGTTATTTTTGACAATGCAGCTACTCCATACTCTTTTTACAGAGGAATTAATAGTTGTTGTCTTGCCGATGCCTCAATGATTTCTCTACATCATACAAAACCAATAGGATTTGGAGAAGGTGGTCTTGCAATCATCAGAAAAGAAGTAGCACCTTTTGCTAGAGAGGCTATTAATTTTGGTTGGGTTGATGGAGCTTTCAACGAAAGAGGATCAAACTTTAAAATGAGCGAATTGAGTGCAGCAGGTATATTACAATATTGGGACAGCTTTGATATTGATGAGATGTCTAAAGAATATAGAGATAATTATTTTGGATTAACGTATAAGTTAGCATCAAAATATGGAGGTGTATCACATCCTAATAGAGGCGACGAAGATGCCTTTTTTCCCTCAAATTTACCCTTTATTTTCAATGAACCGAGTGCACCAGAACGTATAAAAGCAGATGTAGAAGTTAAAAAATACTATAAACCTCTTGATGATTTACCAGTATCTAGTGATCTCTACAATAAGACTTTAAATTTCCCAATTCACATGAGTTATGAAATATGAAAATAGCAACAGTTACTGGTGTAGGCGGTTTTATAGCTACAAATTTAACTTTTGAATTATTAAATCAAGGTTGGAAAGTATTTGGTGTCGATTCTGAGACAAATGTAACAAATACAGACCAAATTGCTACTATGATGGAATCTCCTAATTTTACATACGCTAAATGTAAGATAGAAGACTTAGATTGGGTGCCAGAATGTGATGTTATCTTTAATCTAGCAGCTGAAAGTCATGTAGATAACTCTATTGAAGCTTGCGCAGAATTTATTGATTCAAACATACATGGGGTACGTAATTTACTAGAATTGATTGATAAAAACATCACTAGAAGTACAGATAAACCTTTGTTTTTTCACTTTTCAACTGACGAAGTTTATGGCGATCAGCTCAAAGGAAAAGTAACAGAAGAATCTCCGTTGAAACCCAGTAACCCGTATTCAGCAACTAAAGCAGCTGCAGATATGCTCATTCAATCATGGGCTAGAACTCATGGATTAGAATATCTTATTGTAAGACCTTCTAATAACTATGGAGCTTTTCAGTATCCTGAAAAATTCTTGCCTTTAGCAGTAAAAAGACTACAAAGAGGTAAAAAAATTAAACTACATAATGGTGGTTCTCCAATAAGGACTTGGACTCATGTTCATGATACTATATCAGCTGTAATGTTACTATTAGAAAAAGGCGATAGAAATAGAATATATAATATCTCTTCAGAATTTGAACAAAGTAACCTTGAAACTGCTAAGAAAATAGTCAATACATTTTACTTGGGTAAACCAAATAGAAAAATTCCAGATTTTGAAAAGCACATTGACACAACGTACAAAAGACCTGGACAAGATGTGAGATATGCGTTAAGATGTGATTATCTTAAACAATACGGGTGGATTCCACAAAAGCATTTTGATAATGAAATTGAAGCTCTTGTTACCCATTATAAAGAAAGGTTTGTCTGGTGAAAGTATTTATAACAGGTGTAGCTGGGTTACTGGGCAGTAATTTAGCAAAACATCTATGTCAAAAAAAAGTAGAAGTAGTAGGCGTTGATAACCTAATTGGAGGTATAAAAAGTAATATTCACCCTGGGGTACAGTATCATAACGTAAATATTCTTAGCACTGAAGTAATGAAACAATTTATGTGGGGTTGTGACGTAGTGGCTCATTGTGCCTCTCTACCTTATGAAGGATTAAGTGTATTTTCTCCTAAAATAACAGTAGAAAGTATTGTATCAGGCACAGTATCAGTAGCATCAGCTGCGATTGCAAATAATGTGAAGAGATTTATAAATTTTTCTTCTATGGCACGATATGGTAGAGGTGTTCCTCCCTTTATGGAAACACACAAAACAGCACCCGTAGACCCATACGGTCTTGCTAAGGTACAGGCAGAGCAACAATTAGAACTTTTAAGTCAAATACATGGACTAAACTATACAACAGTTGTTCCTCACAATGTAATTGGTGTAGGACAAAGATTTAATGATCCTTATAGAAACGTTGCTGCAATAATGATAAATAGAATACTATCAGGTAAATCAGTTGTAGTATATGGTGATGGTGAGCAAAAACGATCATTTAGTGATGTCAGCGATTGTATAGACGCAATTTATAAAATTATGACAAGTGAAAGAGATTTAAGAGGTGAAGTATATAATATTGGCCCAGATGATAACGAAATATCTATCAAAGCATTAGCTTACAAAATCGGACACATAGCTAATATGTACCCTGAACTTGAACATTTTCCTGATAGACCTACTGAGGTTAAAAATGCTTTTTGCTCTAGTTATAAAATTAAAAAAGATTTTAACTATAACGCATCAGTTCCTCTTGACAAAACTCTTTCAGATATGATAGGTTGGATAAAACCAATAAGAGAAGATTTTGACTATCATTTACCTATTGAGATAGAAAATGAGAACACCCCTAGAACTTGGAAAGAAAAACTAATCTAATGCAAATTATAACACCCTACGTGTTTAAAGAAGAAATAAAAAGTCATCAAGTAAACTTTATTGATTATGATGTTCATTACGAACAAGATACAAATGGTATTGGTTCAGACTTAATGTTTCAAAAAATGTGGAATAAGTTTCCTGATGACGATATATTTATACTACATGCCGACATGGGTATTTGTGATGAAGACTGGTATGAAAAATTAATTAAATATACAGAAGAATACCCAGACGCGGGAATGATTGGTTGTCTTTTACTCTACCCCGCTAAAGATAAAGATGAAAACTATTTTATTCAACACGCAGGGGGTAAGTTTACAGATGATGTTCCAGACCACTATGGTAGTGGGTTACATTTAGAGTCTGGGAAGGTATTTAAAGAAGAAATAGAAACAGATGAGGGGCAGTATGACTCTGTTAGGAAAGTAGCTTGGACAACCTTCGGAGGATTATTAATTCGTAGAAAAGTGATTGATGCTGTAGGTAACTTCTCTCCAGAATATGAGTGGACTTACAATAGAGATGTAGATTACTGTTTACAGGCAAGAAAACTTGGATATGAAATTTTAAATGTGCCAGTAAGACTTTTACATCATGAGTCAAGAGATAATAAACGTATTAAAGACGACTCTAAGTTAAAAATGGAAATGAGAAACTTAGAAACACTTCAGAGAAAGTGGAAAGACACAGAATGGTACAAAACACTCTAGTAATTGTAACAGGAGGATTTGACCCTTTACATTCGGGTCACATAGAGTATTTTAAAGAGGCTAAAAAACTTGGTGATTTATTAATTGTAGGTATTAATTCAGATGAGTGGTTGACTAGAAAAAAAGGTAGACCGTTTATGCCGTATAAAGAAAGATTAGCTATAATTGAGTCTTTAAGAATGGTTGATGCAGTTGTAGCGTTTGATGATAGTGATGATACTTCTTGTGGTGCAATATTCAAAGTTATGTCAACTATAGGTCATGATAAGATAATTTTTGCTAATGGTGGAGATAGGAAACAAGGAGCAGTGCCTGAAGAAAATGTATATGCTGATAAAGTAGAGTTTGTGTATGGTGTAGGTGGCAATGATAAGAAAAACTCAAGTAGCTGGATTTTAGAAGAATGGAAAAACCCAAAAACAATTAGACCATGGGGTTGGTACAGAGTGTTAGAAGATAAACCAGGGTACAAAGTTAAAGAGCTAGTCATTGAGCCAGGTAAAAGATTAAGTTATCAACGACACTTTAAAAGAGCAGAACACTGGTACATCTTAAAAGGTAAGTGCATTTTAAAAACTAAATATAATAATATTGAAGATATACAAGAACTAAGAGAAAATAGGTATTATGATGTCAAACGAGAAATATGGCATCAAGGAAGTAATAAAGAAACCACACCTTGTCACATATTAGAAGTTCAGTACGGTGATGAATGTATTGAAGAGGATATTGAAAGAATAGATGAAAAAATTAATTACTAAAGAAGAACTAGCTAAAACTTTGTCAGCAAAACCAGTGCATTTTTTTGCAGGCTTAGGAGTTTTATTTTGGCTAACAGGGGCTTTTATCTTAGTTCTACCCCTTGTATTATACACACTAATATTAGCCATAGTATTTTTTCCATTGTGGTTTATAGAAAATAAAATTAAAGGAGATAACTGATGGTAAAAATATCAGAAGAATATGTTGACGGTGTCTTAGAATTATCAGACAACGAAAACTCAAAATTAACAATAGTAGAAAAAGAACTTACTGGGGATAACTCTCCTAAACTTAAAAGTTTTTTGAATAATATATGTGCAAAACCAGGCACAAAATACTTAGAATTAGGTGTTTACAGAGGTGCTAGTTTAATGTGTGCACTTTACGGTAACCTATCAACTAGCGCAGTAGGAGTGGATAATTTTTCATATGATGTTAAAGAAGTTAATAAAGTACCTCCTCAAGGTTACATTTGGACTAATGTTCAAAGCGCTATGCATGATCGTATTAAAACTTATTCTAATTCCTATGGCAATAAAGTTATTAATGAAGCAGGTCTTAAAATTATTGAAGAAGATTTTAACAAAATAGAGTGGCACAAACAACCAAAGTTTGATGTTATAAACTTTGATTTACTACCTATTACGTATGAAAACTTAGATGCCTTGTTTGATGTCGTGATTAGAAAAGCCACTGGCCCAGAGTGCCTAGTAATAATTAATGGATATTCAGATATACAAAAATCTGAATGGATTGATAATACCTTACAAAGATATGCAAAGGATTTTGAAGTTACTTTTAAAAGACAACGAGTATCAAGTAGTCAGAGAGATTATTTTGGTTATTATAGTGGGATTGCAATTCTTGGAATTAAAAAGAAGGCTGGTGTAGATAGTAAACCAGCAATGGCAAAAAGCACTACTCAAAAGAGTACTACCACGGTAACCCCACCAACAACGAAGAGCGATAAATAATGATAAAGAAGAGTGTAATAAGTTTAGTTAGTTACGATGCTGAGTATTTACCTGCAAGCATCAAAACGTACTATGAGTATGTAGATGAAATTATTTTAGGTTTAGATAAAAATAGAATTACTTGGAGTAAAAATAAATTTACGTTTGATGAAGCTAAACTGTGGCAAGAACTAAGTACTATAGATGGTGACGGGAAAATTACCGTTGTAGAAGAAGATTTTGTAAAATCAGATAGACCAATAGAAAATGACAATTATGAAAGAAATTTTCTTAAAGAGCAGTGCAATAATGAGTGGATTTTTTCTTTCGACGCTGATGAAGAATTGTTAAACGCTAAAGACTTTTTTACCTGGTATTGTCCCATCGTAGAGCCTTACTTTAAAACTGCTGATCTAATGATGACTTGGGCTACACCATTTAAAACCATAGGGGATCAAACTTTAGTAATCGCTGAACCTAATGGTGAGGCTTTTCTCAAAGAACCACAAGGAGTAGTTACTTCAAAAGATAGCACATATGTGTTTGCTAGATGGACTGATAAGTCACAAAATCAAGCTAAAAGAATTGCTTCTCCTCTTATCGCTTTACATTGGAGTCTTTGTAGAGAAAAAAATGATCTACACCAAAAAATACATAACATAGGTCATAGTGACATAGTAGAAAACGATCCATTCTATAAAATATGGAATGAAGTTACTGTAGAAAATCACGGAAACTATAAAAACTTTAAAACATCAGGAATGGGACCTCAGTGGCCTAGTCTAAGAGCCATCCCTACTAACGCTGTAAAAGAGTATTATTTAACTTTTGCAAAAGGAGTCTACTCATGATAATTGAAATAATCGGAAAATTTTATGACAATCAGTCTTTAACTATTATAAATAGAGAAATGGCTATCGGCTTATCTAAATTACATGATGTTTACATTACTCCATTAGACCAGATAGATGCAGAAGCAAAAGTTTCAAAAAATAAAATAAAAAAGATTAAAGAACTTGAACAAAAAGATTTATCAAGACCATTAGATATAGATGAAGATATAAAAGAAGACATAATTCCTGATATACAAATTAGACACAGTTATCCACCTGTTTGGAGGTGGCCTGTAGATGAAAAAACTAAAGTAGTTTTTATTCAACCTTGGGAATGGCAAAAAATACCTTTTGAGTGGCAATATAAATGGGAACAGTTTGCTGATGCACTCATAGTTCCTAGTATGTGGGAAGCTGATAACATTTTAAATTCAGGATTAAATCCTAATAAACTATTTATAGTTCCAAATGGCTATGATCCTAAAATATTTAATAGAGAACCTGCTGCACCAGTGCAAGGTATAGACCCTGACAAGTTTAACTTTGTATATGTGGGTTGCCCTCAATGGAGAAAAGGATTAGATATTCTTCTAAATGCTTGGAGTAAGACTTTTACTTCAGGTGATAATGCTCGTTTAATCATCAAAGACACTCCACAAGTTTATGGTGGAAATAATATATTGAATGAGATCGTAAAACTACAATATAACTCTAGCTGTGCTCCTATACTTTATTTAGATGATAATTTATCTCACGAAGAATTAGCAAGTATATACAAAAATTCAAAGTGTATCGTTCACCCATACAGGGCTGAAGGTTTTGGTATGCACATTCAAGAGGCAGTTGCTTGTGGTTGTGTGCCATTAGTATCTTCAAACGGGCCAAGCGATGAGTTTACGCCTGATGTTGGTATTAAATTTGAGATGACAACACAGAATATTAATATTAATGCTCCTGAAGTTTTTGCTCTTAAACCAGGCGATGCAACAACATTAATGAGTACTCATACAAGTGTCCAAGAACCTACAATCGACTCAGTATCTAATGCAATGAGACATCTTTATATGCACCATGAGAAAGACCAGTTTTTTGATAAGGTAAACAATTTTAAACTTGAAAACTCTTGGGAAAATGTTATAGTCAAATATAACGAAGTATTGACGACGGTCAATGCTAATTCAAAAACGAATAGGAATAATTAAATGGCAGTATACTCCCAAACTAATGCACCTACATATACAATTGATAATGTATATTTACAAACACAAGTTGAAGTAAATAGCGCAAATAGTCAGAATCAAACCAGTTATACCTGGAAAGTACACTATACACCTACTGGTGAAGCTCAATCAACTTGGATGTGTAGAGGAACAGATATAACTTCTGAAGTAAGCGCATCTACACCAGTGATTGATGTAAGACTTGCTAAAGCTGATTTTATCGCAAATGTTACATCTTTTATTAATGTACACTCAGTGCTAATGACTCAATCAACAGAGGCTGAAAAGAATGACTGGCGATCTTAGTCAAAAACTACTATATGATTTTCATGGTAATGCACCTACAATAGACGAATCTCAAACAGCGCTACCCACTATTACAAAAAAAGCAGCTGTCTATATATCTTCAGTGCTTGAAGACGGACAGATGTTTAAGTTTGGAATAGACGGTGGTGGCTGTAGTGGTTTTCAATATTCTTTTGGCGCAGTAGATTATCCAGAAAAAGATGATATTTGTTTTAATACAGATCCGATTGCAATGATTGATGAACAAAGTTTAACTTATTTACGAGGGTCAATCATTGATTTAGATGACTCTGGTTTAAATAGACAATTAAAAGTAACAAACCCAGGAGCCAAGATGAGTTGTGGTTGTGGAACAAGTTTTGCATATGATGACGCATACTGGGAACAACTAATGGCTCAAACAGAGAATTAAATGACAATAACAGATAACATTATGGTTTTTATAACCACCCTGTTTATGTATATACACGTAAAACAATTATTGGTGTCAGGCTCATCATTTATGATAAACGGTTTACTTGGTATTTGGATATCTTTAACTATATTTGATATGTATGGCCGTTGGAGGCTTAAAAATGGCAGATTATAATTGGATAATGAATGAAAGTAAACTTCCTTGGTTAAAACTAGATATTGAAATACCACACGAAGAAATGCTCCAAGAAGCTATATCTCTAAAAGAAGAATTTACTAAACATAGAGATGAAGATAAATCTCCTGATTCAGGTTCTTACTCCCATAAAGGATGGAGAAGTCTTTGTATTCACGGAATTGATCCATATAAAACAAACCATTTTGTACAATATGGTTATAAAAGTCATGCAGAAACTCCATATAAATGGACTGAGATATGTGATAGATGTCCAGTTACAACTAATTTTTTTAAAAACGTATTTCCTTACAAAAAGTATTTTAGACTAAGATATATGTTATTAGAACCCGCTGGGTATATAACTCCACATAATGATTCTGATGTAAATAAACTCTCCCCTATAAACATTGCTTTAAATCACCCAAAAGGGTGTAACATGAAAATGAAAGGTCACGATGGGTATGTCCCATTCACACCTGGAGATTCCATGCTACTAGATGTTGGTAATACTCATGCTTATATTAATAAAAGTGAGGAAGATAGATATCACATTATTGTTCACGGTGTACATAGCAAAGAATATGAAAAGCTAGTGGAGCGCAGTTATGAGAAAAATGGGAATAGATAAAAAATACGTTTTAGGTATTTATGACGATAGAACAACAATCCCGAATTTAAATTTAGCACAAAAGTCAAAAGAACTTACAGAGTTTTTCTCACGATTTAAATACTTTGGGCCAGTAGTAAAAGGCACCTCTGTTAATCAAGTTTTAGATAAAGCTTGTGAGATTGAAGGTATTGATTATTGCATAGTGCAATGTGTAGGACATCTTATTAAAACAAGTGAATTTTTTAAATTCATCGACAGATGGATAGAGATAAAAGATTTTTTTGTGACAGGCCACATAATGGATAGTCATACAGACAATTCACAAAGCAGGGGTGGTAATAAATATTATGGTCTGCATAAACAATGTATATTAGTAAATTTAAATTACTATAAAAAATTTGATAAACCAGTTTTTGGAGATAAGCAGTTAGAGCCATCAGAAACTCTTGCTGCAGCTCGTAGACACGCAAAAGATATACATGATGATTATACTCCTTTGGCGCTTATGCCAACAGAAGATTCTTGTGTTTGCACCCCATATGTAGATGGTTGGAACTTTGTAAATAAATCCTTAGAGAATGGGCTTACTGTATACAACTTTCACCCAAAAATTAGAGGTGCAAAGCAATACCTATATCCTGCAAAAGGTGTTGAAGTATTACAGAATCAACTAGCGTGGATAAATAACATCGTATCTTTCGCAAAAGACTGTGTATTTATCTGGAATACTGAAAACTACATCGATCTTAAATACATGGAGTTTCCAAAAGATAGAAAAATTAAAAAACTTTATTGTGTTGCAGCTGCGTTTAAACCTAATATGATACTACATAAGTTTGGTTTTGATGAAGATACTGAGATAGTTTATTTTGATTATAGTAAACAAGCACTAGCATTTAAGAAACTACTTGTTACTCAGTGGGATGGGACAAATTATCCAGACTTTGTAGACAACGCAATAAGTAAACACGGTATTAATGTAACAGGTGGTAATGAAACACAATTTTTAAGTAATTCTGAATTGTGGACAAGAGAATTAAAATGGTGGGATGGAGCAGATAATCTTCGTGAACACTGGAACAAGTATAAAAAACTTAAACATACATATATACACATGGATTTGTGTGAAAATCCAGAAGAACTATATCCGCACATAACAAATGAAGAAGATTCCATTATATGGTGGAGTAATGCATTTCACACAGTTAATGCTCATTACGTTAGAGGTTTACAAGGTGTTACAAAGTGTTATAATGAATGGTTAAGTAATCTTGAAAAACGAAACGAAAATCTATACCTTCTGGGAAAAGATTACTTAGATCGACCCGTTGAGGGAGGTACTTTAAAGGAATATTTAAATGAATATAGACAAACTGAAACTATTTAAATCTATAGAAGAAATCAAGGAGTATGCTAGAGTTAATGGTTACGATATCCCAGAGGCAGAAAGCATGGTTGCTCAATGGGAAGCTATGGATAAAGCAGCACCAGCTGCAAAGAGTAAAAAGGTCACTATGATGTCACCTGATGAAGATGATACTGTTGAGATAAAGTGACGACATATAGGTATTTAAAATTTAAGCTAAGTTCTGATTTATTTAGTGAGTGTAAAAATCTAGTTTACTATAACTATGATGACAGAGATCTAAAAGATGCAATTACTGCTTGTGCTATAAAAAGCCCAAACGGTATGCCAAACAATATGTTTAAGGTAGAGCCTGATACTTGTGATAAGTATAGGCTCACAACCATTGCAGGTTCAGTACCAAACACAATAAAAGAAATAAATAAATTTCAGTGCGAAACAGCAAGAATAAGAATTTTAAAACAACAACCTAAAGATATTACACCAGTTCATATTGATGAAGAGAACTGGCATAACCCCGCAGAAAAGCATTTAAGAATATGGATTGCAATTAATTATAATCCAAACTTTATTTGTCTTTTCGGTAATGATGAAATTTGTTTAGAAAAAGGTCAAGGGGTTGTATTTGATCCAGACACTCCTCATGGGGCAAAAAACTTAGACAGTTCTGAGGCGAGATACTCGTTGAATATGATTGTCAAACCTAACAAGTGGCTAAAAGAGAATACTATTGAACATTGATTTTGGAACTGCTTTTCATAAACCAAACGGAAATGCAGTAAAAGTAACTCTAAATGAATTTAGAGATAAAATGTATTTACACATAAGAGAATATTCTATGGATGGAGATACAGGACAGTGGTTTCCCACTAAAAGCGGGTTTTCACTTTTAGCCGACGAAACCAGTTCACTACTACCTTTACTAGAAGAAGCTAGTAAAGAAGTAGCTAAACAATATGTTCGTAGTAATCAATTAGAATTAGATTTGGAGATAACACATGAGCGTTAAGGCGTGGAATGATGAAGAAGAAGCAAAACTTATAAAAATGTATACAGAGATGGATGTTAAAGATGTTTATACTTTAGCAGAACATTTTGCGAAAGGCTATAGGTCAGTAATTAGTAAATTAGTACAATTAAAAATTTATGAAAAACCTGTTATTGATCAAGCAGAAAAAGGACAAACGGTAAAAGTAATGCTCCGTGAAATAGAAGAGCTACTTGGAATACAAGTAGAAGGTACAAACCTCAATAAAAAGGAAAATCTTTCTTCTCTACTGGCAGCAATTAAAAGTAAAATAAATTAAATAAAACTTTTAAGGAGTTACCAATGTCAGTAAGACTAATTAGCTACTCACAGCCAACAGAGATTATTGGTGTAGATAATTTAGAAGATTTGATTGCGTTCTGCGCAAGAGTTAGCAATCCTTCTAATCAAATGAATAAAGAGACTAACTCTAAACTCATTAACTATCTCATAAAGAATAACCACTGGTCACCCTTAGAAATGGTGTCAGCTTGTTTAGAGATAGAAACTACAAGAGATATTGCACATCAAATAGTAAGACATCGTAGTTTTGCTTTTCAAGAATTTAGTCAACGATATGCTAAGCCAGAAGAAATGGGTAGTTCATTTGTGACTAGAGAAGCTCGTCTACAAGATACAAAAAACAGACAAAATAGTGTAGAAATAGATTTTGAGAGTGATTTACACTCCGAGTGGGAAAAAGAACAATCCCGTGTACAGTCGGTAGCAGATAGCGCATATCAGTGGGCTATTAAAAATGGTATTGCTAAAGAACAAGCTAGAGTTGTGTTACCTGAAGGTAATACAAAAACTAGACTTTACATGAATGGAACAATTAGAAGTTGGGTACACTACATTGATCTAAGAAGTGGAAATGGTACACAAAAAGAACACATGATTATTGCTAGAGATTGTGCAATAGTCCTTGAGCCTATTTTTCCTATGATAAAGGATTTTGTAAATGAATGAGTATGACCCAGAACCCCCACGATATTATGATTGGATGCTTTGGAAGATGAGGCAAGAAAATAAAAAATGGAGAATGTTAGATATGGATAAAAAATATATTTACGAGTCCCCAGACAAAGGGAAGACAGTATATCAACGAGAAGCAGGTAGCATGAAAAGAGAACTACTAAGACAACAACAAGATCCAAGACATGATCAATCTCCTTTTATACAGTATGGTAAAGATGAACACGAAGTATATTTATCAGCTGATGCTATGGAACAACTATCTAAACAAAATGGAAACGTATCAATTAATGATATGGTAAACCACCCACCACACTATAACAAAGGCATTGAAACTAATGATTATATTAAGTCATGGGATATGTCTTATGCTCAAGGTAACGTAATCAAATATGTAACTAGATATAATGTAAAGCACACAGATAAGAGAAAGCAGAGAGAAGATTTAGGTAAGGCCAAATGGTATCTTAATGATTTAATTACCCAACTCGAAGAATCCCTTGAAGATTAACTTTAGGCTTTCTTAATGCTTAATTTTTTTATATTATATTTATATGAATTACAAAGAACTCAAAGAGCTTATCCAAAAGCACAACAAAGCATATTATGACAACTCAGCCTCTGCGATAACAGATGCCGACTACGATCAGCTATATGACAAGTTGGAAGCATTGGAAAAAGCGCAAGGCTGGAGAGACCACGACTCACCTACAAAACACGTAGGTGGTGCTCCAGGTAAGGTAAAACATCCTTATAAACTGTACTCACTTCGTAAAGTATTTGACGAAGAAGAAGTAGATAGTTTTATGAGTATCAAACTCCCGAAGATTGATGGCACTAATCTTTCTCTAATTTATCGTAATGGTAGGTTAAAGATGGGTTTGACCAGAGGCAACGGTGAACATGGTAAAGATGTAACACATCTTATCGGAATGTTAAAAGGGTGTCCTACAAAAATTGATACACAATATGAAGAAATTGTAATCAATGGAGAGTGTGTGACTGACAATACAGTAGATAATTATCGAAACTATGTTAGTGGTGCACTTGGTCTTGACAGTCCTTCTGAGTTTGCTCAAAGAAACATAAAGTTTATTGCACATGATTGGCTTGGTGTAAATATGAATTACACCCCAAGAATGAAAGTAATAAAAAATATGGGTTTCTTTACTGTGTTAGAT
>MDTB01190047.1_pt1 | contig 15751 bp, 20 predicted proteins | sample 811161 | NCBI WGS metagenome assembly MDTB01 (sample SAMN05326650, study PRJNA326480) | marine metagenome | isolation source: seawater | place: Mediterranean Sea | collected 2009 | reverse complement strand
GCTGGTATTAGGCCAATGATCAAGCCGTAAACAATACCCGCCATTAGTATGACAAGTTCCATAATATTCGATTTGGGGGTTTATGCTGTGAACTTCCATGGGAGCGTTACAACAAAATATGTGTTATTAATTATTCCTAATTAGACTAACGACCAATTTTTTTGGATCTGCCTAAAGGTAACTTTTGTATTTTACTATAAGTTTCTTTTTGTTTCTTTGGTGTCCATTCGACAACGACTTCTTTTGACTTAGAATTTGACTGATATGATTTCACTGCTTTTTTAAAACTGATCGCCTCGATGTCCTTTGTTTCGTCACCGTCTATGAATTTGAATGTTTGCATTTTTGCCATGTTAAAACTATACTATATTTCTCGTGATAGGTCAACTATTTTGGCCAACTCTCGTTCATCTTTTTTTGCTTTGCCCTTCATGAGGTCAAAAACATTTTTTGCATTGTATTCTATGTCTTTGAGATGCTTTTGGTAAAATGTCTCAGGGTCAGCATTGGCTTGTTTGATTAAATCTACCATGGCTTTCATTCGCGTGAATCCGTCGTCTATGGCATCTACCTTTAAGAACTTGTCATCGAACTTGAATCCATATTCTTCCACCAAGCATCGCATATGATTCTGTGTTGCAAAAATAAAAGGAAGTTGTCCAAAGGCAAGGCACTGCGTACTTTTTTCTGTTACAAACAATGTCTGATCACCGGGGTTGAGATTTTTGTCAAAGCACGTCTCTGTCACGACATCAAACCTCGTGCTGGCTCGCAACAAATACTCTTTACTTTGATTGATAAGCCATTGGTTCGCGGTGTGTGTACCATCGAAATGTTTGGGCACCAACTTACATACTTCATCAAGGTCGCAATCAAACTTATCCACATAGGTACCTGAGAAATCGCTGTGTCTCCATTTATTGATTTGTCCAGTGCTGAGTCCTGCTTGGAAAGTCCAAAACATTTTGTCTAAAAGATTTTCAGAATGCAACAGGGCCATAAGGCTTATTCTATGCAACCGCTTTTGTCTCACTAAGAATGTAAAGTTATTGGTTTTATTTTTTATCACTTCTTCTGGATCTATCACAGTTTGGTATTCTTCTAGTCGATTGAGTCTGTTTGCTATCTCACTGTTGTATCTATGGAATCTGAAAGGTAACTTGAATTCTTGCGTGTATTTTTCTATTTCGTGATCCGATAAAGCAAAATGCACTTTATCAAAAGGAACATCTGCTTCTTCTAACATCTTCATTAATTCCACGTACCAACTGCGTTTCACCCCCATCACAGTTGGACTTTCATCCACATAGCAAGTGTGATGACAGTATCCTTCCTTGAATATCATAACCAGTGTTTTGGCGTCCTTTATTTTATTGAAGAAGTCAACATACTTTTGCCTATGTTTAATGAACACGTCGGGGTATTCGAAACCGAGACCTACAAATATTGTTTCATCTTTTATTTTGTCCGTGAAGTTGATTTGTTTTTGGTTTGGGCCATCGTTATGCCTAAATGCCGTGGTGTCTATGCCTGTGACCGTGTGTGGAAAATATTTTAAATGCATTTTGATGCTACCTCGAGACATTTCTTAAAAAGATCGCCTTGCTGATATTTGCTGACGTCAATGTCTTTTATCTTTTCAGCGGCCGCCTTGTAATTAATGTTCCTTGTGAGACTATATTTGTTATAACTGTTGTACATGTATATCTGTCGTTCTTTCATTTTATTTTGTGCCTGCTTGATATAGTTTTTGTCTAACTTGTTCCAAGACGCCCACCAATCTGCTGGTCTCGGGTCCTTCCATATTAGGGGCATGTATGTCAAAGAAGTCATTATAGGAGTAGGCATAAGGTCACTACCTTCAGGTCTATAATGTGTGTCAGCAAATTCCTTAATAGTTGCTTGGTCCACAGCATCAATTATCTTTTCATCAGTGACAACAACAGGTATCTTTTCTTTGTAGTCTAAAATTCTGCAACACATTAACCGTGTGTTGCCCTGCTCCTCGACCAAAATTCTGTCACCTTTGGATCCAATTCTCCATGCACTCGCACACATGGGTTGTTTCATACCAACGTCCAAAAAACTGTTTGTGAGTTTGATCATTTTAAACATAGTGAAAATATCGTTGTGCTCTTGATTACCTGTGAGAAAATTTTTATCAACCACATGCTTCATGGCGTCTTCAAGATCATTAAGAGAGTGCGTTGCAATAAATTTTTGGAAGTCTGCGAAGCCTTTTTCAAAATGTATGAATGGTAGGCGTTCATCTCTGTTGTAAAATTCTTTGTAGGTAAGGTCTTCAAGGGTTACATATCTTAACAGTATCTTGTCGATTACCACTGACATTGTTCTACCTGTTTTATTTGTTGATCCACTACGTTGTGGATGTGTAGTTTGTTGCGGTCACAGACTGCTTGTACTTCGTTCCAGAATGCTTGGTCCTTGTGTCGCACAGTCTTTAATTGTTCGATAGCATAGGCTATCCTGTGATCCGTGTTGCTAATCTTGTCATACTCTTCCGACCAAAAATTATTAAACGTTTCGAATCCAAAGTCTTTTAGGTATGCTAGTGTGCCAGGCTGTGCCACCGCTATGAAAGGTCTTGCCATGCAGATTGGCCTGTATATTTTTTCAGTAACAAAACGTGTCTGCGTGAACTCAAAATCAACTTCTGTTTCAACACTGAAGTCTATCTTGGTGTCCTGTATGGCTTTTGTAAACAACTCGTGCATTCCATAACCGTCGTTCAATACGTCATCGTTGTCTATGCGTAAGGGTAGCATATCTTTAACAATGTCATAGCCTCTTTGTATTCTGCTCTCCAGTGCCTTTGGTTTGATAAACTGAATGAAATCTTCTGCGGACTGGTTGGTTATCTTATTCCGTTTGGAAAAAGTTACAGTGCCTTCTTCTAGCATGTCAGCATCTGCCAGCAGGCACAAGGTGTTGAACCTGCTTGGTTTGGGTATCCTCATCATGCAGTTGTAAAGTTTTTGTCTTGTTCCAAAATCATAAAAAATATCTTTCTGTTGTTCAAACACCATCCACAAGTCAAAGTTTGGCAAGTAGTTGTATCCTATTTTATGCGAATCGCTTTTGATAAAATTATCTGTGTAGCCAAAAATTGAAACCTTCTCATAATCAAACAGCATGTGCGAACGCACCTTGTTTACCATCTGCCAAAAATTCATGTAGTTAGGATCAAGCACGTTCATTACCAAAAGCCTGTCGTATTTGTTTTCTATCATTTTGAGAACGGTATCTTCAAAGCCTTGTGTCCACGTCAGATCCAATACAAGCACTCTGTCTTTTGTTTTTTCTAACAAGGTGTTCACACACCACATGTAAAGTTTTTCTGACAATCCAAAAACAGGTCCAAAAAGAGAACTATTGTAGATTAAAGAATTGACTCCTAATTTTTTATGTTGTAACATAACGATAAGTAATTATATGATCAAGTTCGCACTCATTTGTGATTCAGAACATCAGTTCGAAGGTTGGTTCCCCAGCAACGAAGAATATGAAAATCAATTGTCCAGAGGACTTTTGTTGTGTCCAATATGTGATACAAACAAGGTGCAGAAAGCAATAATGGCGCCTGCTATCAAAAAAACCAAGGAAACAAAAAAGAATACCAAAACAAACAAGGCCAAAATAGAAAAATTCAAAAAAGAAGTGTTGAGCGATGAAATGATGATGGCATCTCAGGCCAAGCACGTGATGAGAAAAATAAGAGATTACGTCAAAAAGAACTTTGAGAACGTTGGTGATAATTTTTATGATGAGGCTGTAAAGGCAGACGAAGGGGAACGTGATGACAAATTCTATGGCACACCATCTGAATCTGAAATAAAAGAACTGCTAGAAGACGGGGTCGACCTCTTTCATGTGCCAGAAATCAAGGATAATTAGTCTTTACCAAAATACTTGCAATTAACGGTTGACTTTTTTCACATCTTAGTTTAAAATATATTTTTATATGTTGTCAGGAAATCCTGACGTACAATTAACCAAGAAGGAGAACTATGTTACTAGATTTTTTATTCGGATCGAAAACACCTTCTTCTAACTTTAATAATAAAGGAAGAGGCAATAACATGGCTAGACAAACACAATACGTAATCTACACTAGAGAGTTCAAATCAAGAGCGAAACAAATTGGTGTATTTGCGGAGCCGGCATCTGCTTACATGGTAGATGGTAGCGTTCATGGCGGTAAAATCAAATTCAAAAACCTAGCAGTAAAAAACACTGCAAGAAAAACAGCGACTAACAAGTTGTTATCTAAAGGTGTTGATTTTAACGTAAATGTTTTAGGTGTTGCACCAAAAACATCTGCTTTAACAATGAAATCAAATGTGATCTCTTTGTTAAAAAAATCAGGCAGAAAAGTAATCAACTTTTCAGCATAATCTAATTTAGTTTAGTTGGAAGAGGGCGGTTGAAACATATCGCCCTTTTTTTATGACTTAAAATAAGTGATCAGTTGAAATAACCTGCACAAATCCAGTCAACTTGTGGTAGTCATCACCATCCCATAAAGTTTTGTTTTGATTTTTTACACTCAATGAAGTGTCAGTGGTATCAAACTCCATGGTAACTTTTAAACCTTTGTTGCTGTCTGTCAACGCCCATTGGATGGTATCTGCTCTGTTGTATTGAGCAATAGCATTATCCGTCAACATAGCACTTTTGGCTTCATCAACATTGCTCCAACTTTTCAAACTAAAATAGTTTTCAGTGTCAGAGTTTTTAGTAATTGTTGAACCGTTGTCTATTTCACCATAGCAGGCGTTGTAGGCCAGTTCGGGTGATGTTGCTTGAACAGTGCCTTGCATGTCTGCCGGTACATCATTTCCAAAAGGATCTTTTGCTCCAACAGTGACATGATATTTCTTGTCTGCTCCTGTGCCCGACGTTGTACCAACGAAGCCGCTTTCTGTTACATCAAATTGATATAGGATTTTTGTTCTTTTGTGCATATAATATTATTTATGACTTTTACCATATGTCACTATCGTGTAATCTTTGTTTCTGTATGATCTCCATGGATCAATAATAGTGCTTCCTTTTGCAAGTGTAAAGTAAAGTGAACTTTTTGGTGCATTCGCTTGATTCAAGTACACAGAACGTGGATCGTGTGCCATAACACAAACAGCACGACAGTTTTCACCTAGTTCTAAGTTTGGATTATCACCTGTAAAAGTATCTGCATAATAAACTTGTATGCCTTCTTCTTTTAGATAGTGTCCTAATAACACACTCGGCGAACCTATCGTGTAAGGCACCAATGGTTTATATGCCTTTCCGTTAATCACGCACGGCAAATCTTGTTCTTTGCAAATTTTGGCAATAACTTTTGCCATATTTTTTGATTGTATTTCTCTACTGAAAGCGATTGTATGGAAAATATCATAACCTAAATCGAGATCCTTTGCCAACCAACTCATTGCAATGTTATCTCTTGGATGACAACCACCTCCATCGCCCATGCCGGATTTGTAGTATCCATCCTTAATTTTGTATTTGCTATCTACTATTGCATTGGTTACTTTATCCACGTCCATGTGTCCTAGTTTCACCGCTACGTCCTGTATCATGTTCACCAGACTTAACCTAGCACTCAACATTGTGTTATAAAAAATTTTATAGGACTCTGCCTCTTCCCAACTGCCCACTAAACGGCCAGCGTCATTCTGAATGATATTGGTATAGAAATCTGCAAGGAATCTAGCCTCAGGGGTGTTGTCTCCGTCTTCAGTACCAATGATCAACATCTCAGGATTAACCATGTCATAGGCTTCGGTTCCCATAGCAATCAAATATGGATTGTATACAAATTTATAATTTGTAATATAATTTTTAAATTCTCTTCTTATCGTTCCAGGCAACACGGTGCTTATTAACGAAACTATCTGATCAGATGAACAAAATTTTTGACAGAGTTTCAAAACTTCTATCACATGCGAATAATCAAAATTCATTGGCGGTAGATGAGTCACAGGCACACTGCCATCGTAATCTTGTGCGTGTGGTGTTTGTACTGCTATGAATATAATTTTAGTATCTTTGAAACAGTCTTCTATGTTTGTGGTAATTTTTATTTTATCACTTTTTCTATCAACAATGTCATATCCTATCACTTCGTGTTCTTCTGCCAACACTTCGGCACAACTTAATCCTAGTTTACCTAATCCGATGTAACCTACTTTCATTCTCTCTCCAGATCGCAAGTGATACAATGAAAGCCACCGCCTAGTGTTCTGCTTTGACGTAGAGGTGTTTCGATAACACGAAATTTATTTGCTTTCAAAGTTTCTATAAAATCTTTTTGTATTGGATCTACAAACACAGTCTCAGGATCCAAAGCAAGAACATTCATTCCGATCCATTTACTGGCATAAGGCCAATGATGAAATTCTCTTTCTGCCATGTCTTTGAGATAAATCTTTTTCATACCTTTCATAAACTTTGGAATGTTGTCTTCATTACATCTTGATGCATTTAAAACCACAGTGTCTTTGTTCAGACTTGCTAGGGTGCTGTCTATGTGTGCGAAAGCATAAACTCCTTCCCACGTGATCACTTCAAAATCTGTGCCCACCACAGATTGTAACCATTTTGCTCCTAATTTGTTAGCCGTGGCCGAAACGAGATATAAAAGTTTATCATCAAACTTCATCACATTGGCGGCATCAAAAATTGGATATCTTTCTGTTAATTTAATCCTACCTCCTATTGCTTTACATTCGGCAGATTCCATCATTGCCCTCGGAGCCTTAATCCATTTTACACCGTCCTGTATCGCTTGATATCTGATATAATGATACGCCTCTGTCTCATTTTGCCTACTGGTGAAAGGTGTTGGTGTTTCGATCATCATGTTAGGAAGGCTGAGAAGTAGATCTCTTGCACTATAGGAATGCATTTGAGTCCTCGTGCCTCTGTTGTCAGATGTTGCTTTTGTCCAATCTGTCAGTTCCGGTCTATAAACTTGTACGTCATTATCGCCCAATAAGTCGATAAACTTGAACATGTCTTCTCTTGCTTGTTGAATAACCCAAAGGGGCACTGGTCCTCTTTGTAGACGTGTAGGATATGTGCTGAGTTCACACATATTATCAAAAATTGGATCCCCAACAGGCCAATTGGCATAGTCAGGTCGACCAACAATGATTGATTTAAGTTTGCCGTATTCGTTCTTTGTGTTTATTTTCATATCTCTAATAATTTGCCGTAGATGTCATCAACCTTGCAGTGTCCAAAAAGCAGACTAGCATTCTTGATTACTTCGGGCCAAAACATTTTTGGTCTCACATTCCAAAAATGATTGAAGTTGTATTCACTTGTTTCTATTAATTTATTTTGCATCTGCTTGTCATTTATTATACTGTCACACATCCTAAAAAACAATGGTATTTTATCAAACATTTTCGCTTCATTGATTTTTTCGTAATGTTCAAATGGTTCTAGTCTATAACCTAATTCTACAAATTTGTTTAATGTTGCCTTGCTTGACATTACCACCAATGGCATCTTACATGCAATAGGACGCCACAGTTTCTCACTGAAATGAACAGCGTCATCAATCACGGTAGTCTCACAGACTATTTCTATCTTACCTTGATCGTAGTAATCAAAGCGTGGTGGTCCATTTCCAAATCCACCAAACATGTTTGATTGATTAAATGTGTCCTGGCACCATTGTTGGAACTGTTTCATTCTATCATAACCTTTGTTGTCTGATCTAAATTCCGGTGCAAAACATTTAGATTTATTTGTCCACGATTCAAAACTTTCCAAAAGTCTCTTACGGAATGCATCTAGCCTCATGCCTTTCATGAACACAAAGTCGTGTGATTTGGTTGTCACCGATGCACGTTTATCAATCCATTTGTTAATTACATATTCTGCGATGTCGTGTTGACACCAATACTCGTTACTACCAACACTTGCAACCTGTATGTTGTCATAGTTTTCTGCCATGTACTGTATAGTGCTGATGTAAATTAAATCCTTTTGTCCTGCAAGATCCCTGTCGATTCGTTTCATCATTGGCTCATAACGAAAACTGTGATCCATTCCGATGATCACTTTTAATTCCGGGTGTGCTAGTTTGTGTTGTTTAAACAAAGACAGATGCTTATGCACCATTGCCCAATCAGTCTCCCAAAAAATTACTGTGTTACCTTTGGCGATTTGTTCCAAAAGTTGCTCTTGATGACCTTGCTGGAATTGATATCCTATCCTTGAGAAGTTTTCTAACCACCATGGTTTCACTTCAGTTGAATGATAAATTTTATTCATTGATACCAGTGAGTTGCACTACATATCTGTTTGTTTCGCCAAGGTTAGCCGCCATGTGTTTGGTGCCACCCTGCCAACCAACGTAATAACCTGCGTTGCCAAAGTAACATTTGTCTTCTACCCATAATTGATGTCCCGGCTGTTGGTCGTGTAGGAAAACCATTATCCTCACAATCTTTTGTATGTCGGAAACATTTTTATTTTTTGCATAAGTCGGGAAGTCATCGCTGTGCCATGGCAGTAGCATTCCTGGGTAATAACAACTGAGACTACACACAGTTTCTTTCAAATTAAAATGATTGCAGAGGTCCCAAAAAACTTTCGGCATCTCGACATTATCAGGAACACACACTCCTAGGTTATCGCCGTAGGTATCATAGTTCACTCTGGCTGTGCTAAAACCTAATCCTTCTTGACCATAGTCATGATATCTCCTTACCAAAGGGATCTGCAGATAATCATCTGCTTTCCACGACACAGGAATGTATCCCGACTGATGTGTCCAATTAATGTGTTTTATTTTTTCCATTTACAAGATATAATAACTACACTTAATTATGAGCAATAAACCCCACACATTACCTAATTTGAAGACGAAAGCATATGGCGGAGCATGGAGTATACAGGACGATGAAACTCTACAAACATATTCAGATTGGCAATTCAAAAAAAAAGATACACAGGAGTTTTGCCACAATTACAAGGATTGGTTCATTGCTGGCCACGAACTCAATGGCATAGAGTCTTATAATGATATCTGTTTTACCAATGGCACAACTGAGACCTTTGACAAGTTCTACCATAGACATGCACAAAGGAGATTACGTTTGTTCAAAGGCGAATATTTCTATCATCAAATTATGTCACGGTTGTACAAAGACTTTGAATGGATCGAAAACGACGACATCAGGCCTTACGATGTGTTAGTTGTTAGTTGCCCATTCAGTGACACAGGCAACAAGCCTGTAGGTTTAAACAACATCCTAGAACAGTGCAACGATAAGATGGTACCAGTCTGTTTGGATCTTGCCTACATCAACATTAGTAAACCGGTAAACATAGATTTAAGTTTAGATTGCATAGAGGACATCACAACTTCTTTGAGTAAAGTCTTTCCTGTGGAAAATAATAGAATAGGTATTAGGTTACAAAAAAATAAAATAGATGATAGTACCTATGCGTACAATCAAAATGAATATGTAAATCATAATTCAGTCAGCATAGGACAGCACATGATAGAAAATTTTACAAACAACTTCATAACAGAAAAATATGCACAAAGACAGATAGATGAATGTAATTCATTGTCCGTGACCCCTAGCCAGTCAGTTATTTTTGGTATAGACACAGTTAACAAATACAGCGAATACAACAGAGGCGGAGCATCGAACAGATTATGTTTCAGCAGGGTTTGGGACAACAGGGCGAATGTTTAAAGTATATCAGCAATGGGATAAATTAGACACCTGCGTTGTTGGTGATGTCTATAGGCCGGAGTTTTTTTCTTTCATCAAAGACAAGCATACTCGAAAAATTTTAGAGACTGTTGCATTAGAAACTAAAGAAGATCTCGATCAGTTGGTCAAGTTCCTCAACGACAAGGACGTGAAAACAATAAGGCCCATTATGCCTACGACACGTGTACACGGCGAATATCTTGCACCCCCACTAACTCCTAGGGATTTTATGGTCATGATCGATGATAAACTTAGATACCCGGCCATCGCAAACCTACATCATGCAAAGGCCCAGTATGATAAAAGCAAAAGAGATATTTCCTGGCATGACTTCGTCACAAAGGACAGTGAGATATATCAGGCAAAGTTGGATTGTTATCAAAACGTGTTTAATCTCGCAAGACAAAACAACACCAAGGTGATAGGCGATGATATAGATTTCATGAACAGTGCGTTCATTATAAGATTAGGCAAGGATTTGATAGTTGGGACGCAAACTGAACTAGATAACAAGGACGAAATTAGAGAGTATTTCAAGCAAGATTACCCAAACAAAAGAATAAGGATTGTGGACAGCGAAGGACATGCAGATTGTAGTATGTGTCCTGTTGCCGAAGGCTTATTGATATCAAGATACGACATGACTGAATATCAAGACTCATTCCCCGATTGGGAAGTAGTTTGTGTTGATCCAGACGTCCACATGTATCATGATCCTTTTGCCACTAAATTACGAACACTAGACAACGACTGGTTCATACCTGGGTTCGAGAGAACAAAGGACCTCGTGGACACTGTTGATCATTATTTCAACAACTGGATAGGCACGGTAAGTGAATCAACTTTCATGGTCAACATCTTGATGTTAGACAGCAAGAATGCCGTGTGTGCATCTGACAACGAAAAGGTGCGTAAGGCCATGTCCAGGTACGGAGTAGAACTACACGTGGTTCCGTTCAGGCACAAGTGGTTCTGGGACGCTGGTGTGCATTGTGTCACCCAAGACATAAACAGATTAGGAGATGGTCCTATTGATTTATTCGCAAAGGCTCGCTATTAGAGACACATGGCTCGCTATTAGGTCTTAGTTTTTGTTTGATTATTTGCTGTAATCTGGTAGAGGTCCACCATATTTCTTGCCTTTGATCCTCTTACCTGACACTTTCATTGTCTTACCGTGTACTTTTTCTTTACGACTGCCTGTTCTCTTCATTTTTCCTTGTGATTTGCAAGATGACACCCAACTGGCAGGTAATGACGACATAGGCTTTGAACATGCGTCTTTGGGTGCTGGTCCAATGTTTTCGTTTGGTGTTTGTGTTACTTCTATGATCTTCATGTGCTTGTATTTAATCTTTTAGGTAGTTGATCTTGTGCCAATGTGTACTGTCTACGAGTGCTTAAGGTGTTTAGTTTAGGTGTTTAGTTTAACTTTAGTTTAGAACGCTTTAGTTTAACTTTAGTTTAGTTTAACTTTAGTTTGAACCTTAAGTGCAAATAAATACCTTGCAATGAAAATTTTTGAACTTTTAGGACAGCAAAACCAAACCGCCAAAGAGACCAAAACGGTCACAGATGTTGTGGCACAAGAAGTTGTACCAGAACAAATTGATGGCACTATTATCGAGCATGACGATCACTCCGCCATCACAGAAGGAGTCAGTCAGATCCTGCGAAGGGTGAAAGGCAAGGGTATCCAAAAAGGATTTAGATGCACCTCGGGGCCAAGAAAAGGCCGTATCGTCAAAAAGGCGGCGACTTGTTTCGCGAAACGTGATCCGGTGAAAGGGACCAAGATTGCGAAAAAGAGACAGGCCAAGGCCAGAACTGCCGGCAAGAAACTTGCCATAACCAAAAGATCGGGACCTGTATCCAGAAGGCTTAAAGGTGCTCAGATTAAGACCTCCAAGTCTGGACGAGGTGGACCCGGTTCAAGACCTATCCGCTCGTTTTCACGACCGTTCATCAAATCCAAAATTGTAAGACCTAAAAAGAAATAATCTTCTTACTCTCCAATTTTTCTAATGGTATCCTTGATAATCTGATATGATTCTTCATGTGCCGAAGCCTCCCATGTGCCTTGCTCTGTCTTTGTAATTGACTTATCAATCAGGATGGCTGTATTCCAAACTGTCTTGGAATCAACCTCGCCCGTGGAGGCAGAGGCTACAATCATCATCATACCACCTATCAGTCCTTCAATACTCATACCCTAATTTTATTACCAAATGAATATATGTCAACCATGGGGATAAAAGTCAATGTTTATGCGACTTATTTGCGATTGCAGAAAATTGATAAGAATACTTTTTCAGCGGTGTGATGACTAGAGCAATGTATCTGAGACCTATTCCAAACGATTGCAGAACCTATTTTCCATGGATGTATTTCTGCTATCTCAAATCCGTTGAGATCTTCATAGGGAATATGTGTCAGCCATTGTTCATACTTCAACTTATCAAATGGTTCCTGTGATATGTTGGCAATGTCATTGTATTCCGAGATAGGTTGGTTGCCGTACAATTTAAAATTTCTCTTTTCAGTTTCTGTCAGTCCTTTATATTTTTCTTCTGTGAAATTTTTTGAGAACTTTGATCTATGTCCGTTCCAATAGTTGTTAAAGAAGATCGTATAGTTGTCCTCACCATACACCAAAGGCACTATGACACCCTTGCCTTTCAATTGAGACTCTGAGGAGCCGGAATCTGCATGGAGTTTGGTTGCTCCACCTTTTTGAGTCCTAAAATCAACACACTCTATTTCATATTCCTTATTGAATATTCTTTTCATTATGTTTTGTATAATATGAATAGGCCATCCATCTACCGATGGCGTCATTATTTTGTTCTGTATGTATGCTCTTTCATCTAAATGGTTGTCTTCCTTATAAAGAAAATCAAGGCATTCTGATATTTCATCCTGTTTGATAATGTTTGGTCTTATGCTGGCCATAACGGTTCAAATCCTATCTTGTAAGTTTCAAGGAAAACTTTTCTTAATTTTTCTAACAGTTGTAGATCTATAGCAGGCGACCCTAACTGTTCTGCCAATATGTTCACCTGTTTTCCAAATTCTTTTTGATCATGTATGCTCTCCATGTCAAAATATAATCCATCTTCACAGTTGATCAGTTCTGCTTCTTGCTCTGTGCCTCGGTCTTTCAGGATCCATTCATAGTTTTTCAAAATTATGTTTTTGGCTATTTTAAATACCATATTTTTCACACCATATGGCACTACCATAAAAAAATTATACTCTGTCTGGTGAGTCAATTCTTTGAACCAATCCCAAGTTCTCCTCTCCTGCAGTTCTTCTGTGGGTTGTAGCACGAATCCGGCAAGTTTGGCACAACCGAACTCAAGATGTTTTTCATAAAATTTTTTATCTTGCATAATTTTAAATGAGACATCGAAACTTGTCTGTTGATCCCATTTGTCTTTCATCTTCCTTGTCGCGATATGCCTATGCTGATGCAGGTTATTTTCTGCCACTGCCAGGCAATTTGATAGGAATTTTCCACCACTATTGAAATGGTAATTCAAACATACCAGGTTCTCGGTTTGGAAATTAGTTTTCATATCGTGATATTTATAAGACATTAAATATTGGCATGATTGTTAGTGGTACAAAATTATGTTTGAGTGACATCAGCGGTGATGATCCAATCATACCAGAATGGTTCAACTTCAACGGAGTGATCTTTGATTTCATACAAGAGGTCAAAGGTGCACCTGACCTGGATGTGTTAGACAGCAAGGCAGGCAATGAAAAATGTGTCGTGTTGATCAAGATGCAGAAAATGATATCAATTTTGACATCGCTCAAAGATAAAGACAAAAATTATGCTGATAATTTTTTTGGAAATAAAATGTTCATCATCCACAGGCGTATGGAGACACTCCTAGATATCAGCAATCATTTTGAAACTTTGAAAGAATTAGATAAGATATTTTCAAATTACAAACCAAATATCCATGTAATCTCAGATGGATTTCCTGATGAGAAATTTAAAGGTATCAAAATGTTTAAATGGATATTCTCACACCACCCCGGTGTTTTTATTAGTGCCAAAAATCATTACATAGAAGCAACACATCATGACAGATCACCAAGGCACGACTACCTTTGCCTTGCTATCATGAGGGATGACAGGCCACACAGAAAGGTCTTGTTCAAAAAACTCGATGCAATAAATCTAATCAAAAACGGGCACATCAATTTCCATGGTGGAAAGTTTGAAGATCTGCAGGAGAGTATAGGAGACATCCACCTCAAAAACTTATCGTGGAGTGAAGGTGTACCGTCTATTTCTTTATATAATAAAATAAATTTTGAAATTGTCTGTGAGACCTTTAGCGGTTTTGATCACGATTCTTTTTGTCTCACTGAAAAAACTCTTAAACCTATCAGTATGAAGATGCCTTTCGTGTTAGTGGGCACGAAGGATTTCCTAAAACATCTCCGTAGCCTCGGCTTCAAGACCTTTAACGATCTTATTGATGAGTCGTACGACAGCCTACCCACATTAGATGAAAGGGTATCTAAGGCCTGCGAGCAGGTGTCAAGCATAATAGGAAATGGCTCTGAAAAATTCTACAATGATGCCAGATCAATATGTGAACATAACTATGAAAATCTCGGACGACTGTCTGCAGATTACAGGGCAAGTTTTTGGCGTTGCATGAAAGAGAAAGTCTATCCAAATCTATTCCAATAGATCATCTATTGAAACGAAAGGCAGATGGGGCAGGTCACAGACCCATTTATTATGCTTATAGAGTTGTGGAGTGTCTTTGTGTCTTTTATAGAACCATTCAGATGCCTTAGGATTTTTATCAATATTGATCCTGTGAAATTTAATTTTTCTTTTGGTAAGTTTCATGTTCATGTGGGTGCTTGAACTACAATCAGATCTAACAAATAATTTCAAAGGTGAGTCCTTGTCTCCCTCGTCGTCTATTACTTCAATATCTCTTTTGTTTCCAAAAATAAAAGGTTGGCAAGGATCACTCCTATTGCCGTAATATAGACCATGATGTTCTAAAGGCCAAATAAAATGTATCTGGAGTTTTCCGTTCTGGCCTATCATGGGATGGGCAGGCAGTTCTGTAGGAAAATTACTGCCGGGCCTGTTTTTCTTTGCCCAAAATATAAAATCCATGTCGTAGGCAGGTATGAACTTGTTGATGCTGATGCCTCTGCCGGCGTAAAAAAATATGTTATTGATCTTGATTGTGTCCATAAACCCCATTGAACTCTGGGCGATGGACCCGTCATCGTTGACTTCTGTATTTTTTGGATCTCTATCGTAATGCTCTATGAACAAGTTGTGTCGGCCATCACTAATGCTTTCATGATGTTCAACCTCTAGGGTGTCAACCAATTCATGTTCCGACAATTTTTTATTATCAAGCCAAAGCCTAAATTTAAGAGGAGGTCCTAGGTCCGGATTCTCCCTAACAATTTTTATCTGTATCCTTGTCTTATTTGAAATAGTCAATGCACTCGTCCTCGCGAAGAATATCTGATGTTAGGCAGTTCAAGCCGTGTCCCCAGAAATACCTATGTCTCAGCCTGCAAGGTATCGCGGTGATGCCATGGCTCTTCAATGTTTTTTCATATTCTGGATTCTCATCAGGTATCAATACCGTCTTTTCATCTAGGCTGATGATGTTGATGTCGAAGTTCGTGTTCCAAATATCGTCGTCTACCCATTGTTCCAGCCATTTTGTAGACCAATTTTCAGTCTCATACCAATACCATTTGCCGTCACTGGTATCCTGGTCTTCAAAATATCTTTCAATATCTGTGTGATTATTTTCAACAAAGATAAAGTCCCAATTGGCAACCTGTGGTATGACCTTCAACACGGTCTCTTTTTTAAATTTAGATAGTATCAGGCCTGGCCGTACTATCTTAATCATGGCATCTGTATGATCCACCCATCTTTGTTTATCCATCAACTCGTGGAATGTGAATTTGTC
>MDTB01128960.1_pt1 | contig 15752 bp, 11 predicted proteins | sample 811161 | NCBI WGS metagenome assembly MDTB01 (sample SAMN05326650, study PRJNA326480) | marine metagenome | isolation source: seawater | place: Mediterranean Sea | collected 2009 | reverse complement strand
TCAGTGGAAACCCAACCATGCTGTTCAACCCAATTAGGGGGATCATCAAATGGATTTCCTGTGGCTATCATTTTGACTTGAATGCCCTTCTCCCTGAGTGTCTTCAGTGCTTCAAGAGCTATGTCGTGTCTTTTGTGTTTAACTGGTCGGCAGAATATCCCGAAGGTTAGATTCTCATTCGATCTTGGATTGGAAGCAAAAAGAGGTCTTGGAGCATTATGGATGATGGAGACCCGATTCCGATAATCTGGCGGGAAAAGATCTAGCCACCTATTTTCAAGGACCACGACTTTAACCAGATTGGAATGCTTAGTCTTGTCTAGAACTCTCATGGCTTTCCTGATGACTTTCTGGGGTCTTCCTGAGTGTATGTGGAGTATCAAAGGTACGTTTTTTTTGATGCACCACCTGATGAAAAAATGCTTCCTGAACCAACTCATGCCATGAGTCACATGGATATGTACAGCATCTAAATTCTGTTTTTTCAATAACGAGGAAAGTTTGTTCAATACTGCAGGCACTAATGACAATCTGGACCAGAACGGATTTCTATTGTACGAGTTCAGACAAAGCGGGGCCCATCCTCCGATATCCATCAAAGAAATCGAATCAATGACTGCTGCCATCCCCCCATCATCGTGCAAGGGGCCTATGTGGCATACTGTTTTGGCCGTCAACCCTCGCCCTCCAACTAGTTCTGGAGGGAGCAGGGTCATGTCATTTGGGGTTGCAGCAATAATCATACTAGCCGCATTATTGCCGAATGCCTTGCATTTTATTCTGATTTTATTGGGGACAGCATCGGGTTATCGGAAAAGGAAGTTCGTTTTCTCAGAAATTGAGAGCGTTGCTGTTGTAATACCCACGAGAGATGAAGAAGTATTGATTCGTAAAAAATTGGAAAATATCAAAGAAATATCTGCAGTTGTGGATTCTGTTTCAGTCACGATATACGATTGCTCCGAAGATAAAACAGCAGAAATAGCGATCCAGTTCATCAAGGAAGAGGGGCTCACTGATAATTGGAAAGTTATCGAAAATTGCGAGATTGGTAAATCTAATTCAGTAAGAAGAGCCATTGGGGAAGTGGACTCAGAGGTCATGATTTTGACCGATGCTGATTCGATTGTGGATGAACATTCATTCCGGGATCTTCTCAAAACATTGAGCAGGGTCGACGTAACAGCAGTCTGTGGCATTGATAGCGGAGATATGTCAATCTACAGAAGAATATCCAATTGGATAAGAATATCCGAGAGCAACGTCGGTGCCACGGTGGTGTTTGAGGGAAGCTTGTGTGGCTTCAAGATGAGTCATTTGGATTTGGATTCAATAGATGTCAGAAGGAATGCAGATGATTCCCAACTTGCTGTATCCTCTCAACGAAATGGCGGAAAATCATTATTTGTCAAAGAATGTACATTCAAGGATATGGAAGAAGTCGTTAATTCGAGAGAAAGGAAAGTGAGAAGAGCGCAGGGGCTGGTGAGGCATCTGATGAAAGAAATGATGGATTCCAATAACTCGATTTTAATTCGTCTAGTAGCGAGTTTTAATCTTCACCTTTACGCCATAATGCCAATCGCTTTGTTACTTGCATTTGTTACAACCACTGGTGTTGTCTATGGATTCTTTGATGGGCCTCATTTTCAAGGTTTAAATTCAAAATATCTCATGGTTATTGCTGGTTCTCTCTTCCTGATTGTCGCAAATGGGGCTCTGTCCGTATATTCAGCCATGTTGAAGATGATCGTGGGCAGGGACCTTTCTATTTGGAGGCCAATGAGAGAATCATCTGACTGATTCAATAAACCCCTCTAACCTCTCTGCTAGTCTCTCAAAGGTGAGTTCCTTAGCAGCAGTTGTAGCTGAATTATGCACGCTATTCCATTCTTCAGGCGAGAGTTCGCTGAATCTGCTAATCCCTTTACTCCACCAATCATCAACAGGGCCAAGATCCATCCATTCTCGAGATCCTGGAAGCAAGTGCCCTGGGTGATTAACACCCACAACCGCGAGTCCTGCTGCTGCGTATTCTGCCAATTTAAGGGGGCTGGAAGTGCTCCATACCGGGCCAGGCGGCATCGGAAGAAGTCCTACATCGCATTGTGAGAGGAGGAGATGGATGTCTTCACTATCGAGAAACCCGTGATGGATTATCCTGGAGTCGTTCCGGAGAGACTCTGACTCATCCCCTTCCCCTGCAATATGCATGTTCAGGGCTATGTCTCTTTTTTCTGCCCAATCGAGTATACTAACCAGATTCCTGACGCCCCTATTCCTGTCGATCCTCCCGATATACACCAAATTCAGGGTTTCATCTGGTTTGGTTCTTCGTTGGGATGTGATATTTGATTTCTTGACCCCTCCGCTCAATGAACAGATTGGTATTTCTTGTCTCGAATGTGGCCTCACAATTTTTTCATGCTCATCAGAAACCACCATTCCACCTGAAGCACTGTCTCCTGCTATTCTCCAAGATTTCATCCAATACCTCCATTGTAATTTTCCTAATATGCCGCTGTCTGCAGGTGGTCCACGGTCGATAATGAACCAGTTGGAAGGGTAATTGGATAGTTCCACGCTCATCCATGGTACAAGTCTCCAGTCCACGAACAGGTTTGGAGCATCGTCTTTCGAGGCATCAGTGATGATCTTAATCGCAGATTTACTAGCAAGTTTAGATTTGAATCCCCTCAAGCCAGAGTTATTCAAGGAGGGGTGAATCCCGTCTCTGTCAAACGGTATTTTATCGGAATCTCCAGGATAGTGGATTTCAATATCGTGGCCTCTGGATTCGAGGGCGTCGAATAGGCCTATCTCTGTGCTTGACGCCAAATCAGACGTCAATCTTCGACCGGTTATCCACAGTATCCGCGTCATATCCCAGCTGGTCCTCATTGCCTCATTCTCAAATACTCTCTCGAACTGGAACGGCTAATGGGTCGTCTTGGACGTTACTTCCGAAGGCGATCGAGTAAGAAGTACAATTCGAAAAATTGGCGTTCCGCTTCATTCAACGGGAGAATAGCCTGGATATTCGGAGATTCGAAGGGACTGGATATCTCTGCTAGATCGAAAATACGGATGGAGAAGCATAAGGATGCTCTCGACACCTATGCTATCGCAGAGAGCCATGGATTACGTCTCAGAGACCATTTCGTAAACAAATGTAGATGTCAAATTTCCCTAGACAGATTGGTTGATGCATTTGAAACTGCTCAAATGATTGATCCTCTGCAACAATATGACCCACTTCCCTCAATCTCCAAATCCCTAAGAGGCTACAAACAGGCTGAGAGGCGCGACATAGTCCTGGACATGATGGCAATCGCAGAGGTCCCTGATGAGATAACCATCCACTTAAGCCAGTGGTCAAAGGAGGCTGTTGCCCGGCGACATGCAAAAAGGAGTCTCGTTGAAGTTGATTCGAGTGAAGAGATTGATACAGAAGATGCTCCGCTAGAGCCTAATCTAGACATAGATGACACCGAGGCGGGATCCACGCCTCAGGAGAAATCCATCAATTCGTCAGCCATCATGAAGCAGTCTGCGGAATATGTACTTGGATCGATACTTGTGGATGCCTACAGAAAGCCGTCAAGGATTCCTTCACTTCCGTTCAGGATTCTCAGAGAGGGGCTGAGGCTAAGATCGGAAAGAATGCCGAGCGAGGGATCTGATGCATCTGAATCCCCTCAACCCATCATCAAATACAAGCCTTCGAATAGCATACTCTTCTTTCCAACAAATGGCGTCGGATTCGGCCATTTTGCAAGGTGCTACGCTATTGCTGAGAGGATTAGACGTGAAGATCCCGATGTTGAGTTGGTGTTCTTGACAACCATGCCCACACTGCACTATCTTTCAGACATAGGCGCTCTAGCGTATCACTTACCTGGCAGATATCGATACGCAGACATGTCTCCTGCTGAATGGAATTCAATGTTTTCCGATTTGTTTCTATCAGTTCTAGAACAGCACCGCCCGAAGGCGTTCTTGTTCGACGGGGCGTATCCGTACAAAGGGATGACTGAGGTCCTAAAACAACTAGATGGCGTATCGAGATACTGGTTGAGAAGGGCCGGCGAAAACACGTCTGCAAAACCCTTGCCAGAAGGCAGAATGTCGGTATTCGACTTTGTTGTTAGGCCTGGAGATTCGGTTCATGTAGAAGCCATGAATGAAGTTGATTCTTTGACCAAATTAGTTCGATGTGATCCGATTTTGCTTTCAGATCAACATAACATATACCCCAGGGGCAGTTTGCGAAAGAGGCTTGGCATTCCAGAGGAGGCAGTTCTTGCTTATGTTCAGTTAGGGGCTGGCAAGATCAATGAGATATCGGACGAGCTCAGCAACTCATTGGATGCGATTGCAAGCCATCCTTCGGCTTATGTCGTGTATGGCGAATCAGTTATTGGGGAGAGACGGGTTTTCGATCACCCTCGCATCAGGACGCTGAGGGACTTTCCCAATTCAAGGTACTTCGCAGATGTTGATTTTGCCATTCTTGCAGGTGGTTACAACTCGTATCATGAGGCTGTTCAATTCAGCATTCCAACAATTATGTTCCCGAATCTAAAAACTAAACGTGACGATCAGTCAGCGCGTGTTCAAGCAGCAGGCGATCTTGGTTGCATGATTGTGCTGAAAGATCGCACCAAGAAATCGATAACTGCATCGGTTGACAGGATTATGGATCAACAGGTTCGTAACGACATGCGTTCGGCTTTCGAAAAAATGGAAGTGAGGAATGGTGCCCAATCAGTCGCTGATCTTATCAGAGGCTAGGGCTCGTTGAATAGGTCTTCAAGCTGATCATGCGCAGAAACTGTAGATGGATCGGCTAAGAAAGAATCCATGGACCAAGATTCTATCTCGGACGATTCTTTAGGGGGCATGACCTCGAGAAAATCGAGTATTCTGTGTGTGAAATCTTCCCTCCAAGATGAGTGCACGAGTATCTGAGATGGCTTATACCACCTGGTTAGGAAATCCAGATCCGATATGCCTTTGACTCTTTCAAGAAGGCTGTCTAGTATCCTCGAATCATCTGAATCGATTTCTTCGCGCGGGTATCTCCGCATGGAAAATGCGACTACGTTCTCATGACTTATCGGATAGGCAAGAAGTTTCGACTTTACTTCTCTTGAAAGTAAGCTGTTAATCGTTGCCGGTGATCCGCTATCTAGGTCAAGCGCGCGACCCAAGGTGGCTTTCCTAAAACACTTCCAGCATTTCAGACAAGGGTTGTTCATCGTCCCCCTTATACAGCTCTGCGCTACAAATCCGATTGGGGATTTTTCGACGATCATCGCAGTCCCAACCTCGCTCACGCCAGCCATAGGCAGGGAAAGGTGCAGCCCGACTGCATTGAAGAGTGTCGAGTAGAACGTGTAATGGGCTCCTATGGGATAATCCCGGTATCTTTCATGGCCAATGCCGTATGCAGATTCTAGTACTGTTCCGAAGGCAATCGAGGATGCGTTGAAATGATCGGCCAGCAATATCGCAGGGACCCCATTGGAAAGGTCCGTTGGGAATCCTACAGGGTGACGAACGTATTCCAAGTCGCATTGGAAGGATTCAGATACATATCCTATATCTTTGAGGGATTCCACTGCGAGATGCGCAGCCTGTGGATTGTAGAGCGATTTTCCTTTTAGAGGGCGGTCCATGAAAATCGAAATCGTGTTCTTGGGCATTACACTCAAGGCCGCGGTAGAGTCTACGCCACCACTGAATGCGAGCATAGGTATCGATGTCGAGGGCTGCTCCCTTGGAGATAGAAGAGGATCCACATGGTCAGATATCTTGTATCTGCTGAGAACTGAATTGGCTGCGATTTGAAAACGACTGGACACCTTGAGCGGAGGAACTAGACGATTCCCCACGAATGGATTGACGACCAGTATGGTTGCCAGGGCAACTAGATCGGGATGAATGTCTTTGACGCCCTTGGGTAAAGAAATGCTGAATTCTCTCTGAAACATCCTGTATTTTTCCGATGGGACCAGATTGTCGTCGTCCTCTGGGATGAGGGTGATTCTCATTTGATCTTCTTCGTAGGACACCTCTGTCTTCACTCAGAGGCCCCCGAGAGTCTTGAGGTGATGCGAAACGGTCTTTTCGAGCCCTTCTTTAACGGAGACAGTTGGGATGTAGCCTAAATTGGATGTTGCTTGTCCTATATTCGCCAATGAGTGGAGTATGTCGCCTTCCCTTGGCGGGAGCATTTCTGGTGGAATGATCTTGTTTGAATTATCCTTCTCATGGATTATTCTGGATATCGAATCGTGTAACTCGCTTACAGTTATCTTTCCGCCGCATGCGATGTTCATTACTAAGTTTTGACCAGTTTTCTCGTCTAGAGAAAGTGCCCTTACGTTTGCATCGACGACGTTCGAGACATATGAAAAATCACGAGATTGGAGGCCGTCTCCAAAAATTTTCGACTTCTTTCCAGAAATCGCATTCTGAATGAACAAAGGGATCACTGCGGCATATGGCCCATTGGGGGACTGTCTTGGACCGAAAACGTTGAAGTAGCGGAGGCAAATAGTGTCAAACCCGTGGATTTCAGAATAAAGCCTCATCATATTCTCCCCGATTGACTTTGATAGGGCATAGGGCGACAGTGCTTTTCCAGTCTTTGTCTCGACTTTCGGTAAATCCTGATTATCGCCATAGACGGATGAGCTGCTTGCGAATACTACCTTCCTGACATCCGTTTTTTTACAGCAATCAAGTAGGGACAAGGTACCCATAACATTCGCACTCATTGTGGTGGATGGATCTTTCACGGACCTTGGTACAGAGCCTATAGCGGCCTGATGACTGACTCTGCTAACTCCATCTAGCTCCTCCAACAATCTGCTTGAGTCATTTATGTCGATATCCACGAACCTGAATTTAGGATTATTCGAGAGGTGTGAGATATTTTCCATAGAGCCTGTTGAGAGGTCATCGATACAAACTACCTCATCCCCGATTTCAAGCAGAGAATCGCATATATGTGAGCCGATGAATCCAGCCCCGCCAGTCACAAGAGTCCTGTTCACGGCCATTTTCCTCAACTCCTCATCAAAAGCCTGTCCATTACCGTTCGACTTTCCATCCATCGCTTGTGGGAGTCATCGGTGAGGTTCGAATAGGCCTTAGCATAATTATCAGCCATCGTATCTACATCGAAGTTTTCTCGGACGAAGTCCGATGATTCGCTGGCCGCATAGTGCCTCCATTTGCTATCTTGGAGAATCAATGATACTGCCTTCGCGAGATCATCGGGGTCATCCGATGCAGACAGATAGCCAGTAATTCCGTCTATGAATGTCTCAGGGGATCCCCCGGCGACAGTGGAGACCACTGGAACTCCTGCAGACTGGGCTTCGATTAGCACATTAGGCAGCCCCTCTATTCTTGATGTGAGCAGAAATACATCGAATGCCCCCAACCACGAAGGCACGTCCTTCGTCCTTCCCGGGAAAAGGATTCTGTGTTCTAATCCATATTCCTTCACGAGAGATTTGGCTTCTTCCAATCCTGATCCATGCCCTACGGCGATGAAGTAGGTATCTTCAGATTCAGATATGACTTCGCGAGCAACCTTAATCCAAAGACCTACGCGCTTTTCTGGTACGAATCTGAACACGCTACCCACGATAAGAGCGTCATCAGGGACATCGTTTTCTTTCAGATATGTTGAGACTATCCTCGAATCATCGGGCTTGAACGACTTGAAATCGTATCCATTGCGAATCACGGATGCTCTTTTTTCATCTATTCCGATCCAATCGGAATAGCTTCTAGCACCCGCTTCAGAGTTTATGATCAGATTGAATCTTGAGTCCTTGAGAAGGGTCTTGTACGCTCTGAGTAGATACGGCCGGTTCCGGATATGCAGCATAGTCTTTCCATCTGGCCTCATAGATCTGCAGGACATTACTGTGGCAGGTACGCGATTCCACAGACAGGCGATTCCCCCTATGATGTTGGTCTCATCTTGCCAGAGATGTACGACTCCTGGCCTTAAGACGTCTATCGCACGGGTCATTGGATTCAAGTCCCTTACAAATCTGGAAGGCAGTAATTTGGTCAGTGAGTCCGGAATCCTTACTTTGGATTCAGGGAATTCCCTTGCATGGTTCAGCGGGTCTGAGTAAAAATGAAGTTCGACTCCCGCGGCTTCTGCCTCCCTCAGATACGTAGTCTCAATGTCTTGATTGGCATATGTGAGTAGCATCACTTTGGAAAAACGGAGGTCTTGGACCTGGGCCTTAGCGAGGGCCAAGAGCTGTCGCTCAGCACCTCCTTGGCCCATGCTTGAGCTGATGTGAAGGACGGATATGGGCCATTTAGAGGGTTTCTTTATCCTGAAACCGGAGCATTTTCTGACAATTGCGTCCAATGCCATCTCAGTTGTTAGAAGATTTTCCTCCTCCCTTATGTCCTCAAGCTCATATCCTGTGACTTTGGAAATTTCTTGGATGGCCGGCAATACGGCGGACGTATCGATACCATGTTCTTCAGCAGTATCAATCGCATCGAGTGCTAGTCGTATTTCGCCTAAACCAAGGAGGTCTCCAACTACCTCCTCTAATGTATCAGCGTTGATAGAGATTTTTTCCAAAACTGAATACCACAGTTCATGGGAACGCTCTGACCATCCGATGCTCTTTGAAAGCAGGAATGGGAACCAAACCGATTTGTGATTCTCCCCTACATGCCCCGGTATTCTCTCAATTAGTTCGCGGCATGCTTCCTCGTTGCCCTCCTTGAGGAATACATCGACGATTTTTAACCAGTTAGAGTACAATAGTGGCTCGGAAATAGCCTCCTTGAGGAGCCATTCAGAGGCAATTCCAGTTTCCCCTAGTGCATCGTAGCACAATCCGATGAGACGACGTGCTGCCCTGTATTCTGGATCGATTTGTAGTGTCGCCTCCAACCTCTCTTTCGCATCGGCATACCTCCTTTTATTGTAATCGATTTGCCCCATCCTGTATTGTGCTTCCACATTTTCTGGATCGAGAACCACGATTTTCGCCCATTCATCATGCGCCTCGTCATCGGATGCAAGGGCTTGGAATGACCTGGCTTTCAGAATGAGCATTGGAATCTGTTCCTCCGATACACCCGGCCACTCGTCTATCTTGCCTATCACACCCTCATAATCGCCTTCCGAATACCTCGCTCTTGCAAGCATTATGTATGGTTCTTGGACATCGGGGTGAGATGCTACTAATCGCCCATATACGTCGAGAGCCTTGTTCTTCTCGCCCATCTGGTTGAGTGATCTTGCTTCGAAAAGAACAAACATCGACTCATTCGGATGTGATTTTGATGCCTCCCTGGATAAGTCTAGGGCGGTCTTGAAATCCCCCAGCGAATAAGCCGACCTGATTGATAGGTTCAGAGAGTTCTTGTTCAAATCGGCTCTGTTCTCAAATGCTATCCGGACCACTTCTTGGTGGTCTTGTTCTTCATTGGCCTTGCGAAGAAGGAATTCTATCTTATCCGACATTTCTCGCCATCCACGTCATACCACTGTGACGGATTTCGCCAGATTTCTCGGACGGTCTACATTCCTCTCAAGTCGCACGGCCAGATGATATGCGAGAAGGTGCAGCGGCATGATAGACATGAAGGGGGACAGGAAAGGGTCCGTGAAGGGAGTTCGGATTACTTTGGCGCAGTAATCCTCGACTGATGTCTCTCTGTTGGTTAGCAAGATCACATTCGCACCTCTCGATGCACACTCCCTGATATTTGCCTCCATCTTAGGGTGGTGCGAGTCATCGGGGGCTATTGCGATAACAGGGGTGCCTTCCTCAATCAATGCAATGGGTCCGTGCTTGAGTTCGCCCCCGGGGTATGCTATGCAAGGAAGATATGTGATCTCCATCATCTTGAGAGCTGCCTCGCTGGCGATATGCGAATTCGGTCCTCTGCCGATGAATAGGACGGTTTTGGAATCGACGAGAATATCGACAATTGACTCGAAATCGATCTCCGAGTGGAGGTAGCTCGACATCCTCTGTGGCATCTCCCTCAGGCCCCTGATCACTCGTGCTCGTTCTTCGTTGTCGTTTTCAGACAGCGTCAAAGCAAGTAACATGAGCACTGCAGACATATTGGTGAAGGCTTTCGTAGACGCGACCGAGTACTCCGGGCCAGCGTAGAGATAAGCACCATTCCCGGCGAAGCGTGCGATTGTGGAATCGATGACATTGCATATCGAGGATACACGCCCCCCAGCCACCTTGGCTCTTGTGAGCGCATCAAGCGTGTCTTTAGTCTCCCCTGACTGGGTTACTGCTATGGTTAGCGTATTCTTTCCGCCCACAGATTCTACGGGAAACTCGCTCGACAGATATGCCTCGACAGGGATATCGCTCAATCTCCTGATGTATCGGACCCCGAGTTGCGCCGCGAAAAATGCAGTACCACAGGCAACTAGGTTTATTCTGTCTAATTTCCTAAGTTCCTCGGAGCCGAGTTGGAACCCTGAGAGCATGGCATTCGTTCCATCGGCTGAAACGCGCCCTGCTATTGCGTTCTGAAACGCTGTGGGCTGATCGTGTATCTCTTTGAGCATCATGTGTGCGAATACGCCGGGATCCTCGGGGGAATAGTCCCCCTGATGAGGCGCGAAGGTTAGCTCTGCTGACTCTGAAATCACGTCCACCTTCTGCTGCGACACATATGCGATATCCCCATCATCGAGGTAGGCTACCTCTGAGCATGAGCCGTACAGGGGCATGGGATCGGAGGAGATAGAGACACAGTTTTCACATCGGCCGATGACTAGAGGTGCCCCGTTCTTCGCAATCAGGATACCATCCATCCCCGAGACGATGACTGCGATGGCCCATGCGCCTTCCAAGCGTCCAATCACATTCTGGAATGCTTCCAATGCTGCCTCTGGGGTCCTTTGTTCCCCAAGTGCCTCGTGCAAAAGGTGGACGATTAGTTCGGTATCGGTCTCTGACGTCATGGAATAGCCGGACTCGTTGATCTCGGAGAGCAGTTCGCTGGTATTCTCGATTATTCCGTTGTGGACGACGCTCATCAGGCCATCTGCGCTAGAGTGGGGGTGCGCATTGACCTCTGTGACGCCTCCGTGGGTCGCCCATCGAGTGTGTCCTATCGCAATCACACTGTTCTTGAACCTTCCATTGACCTTGCTCACCAAATCGGAAACATACCCAACAGCACGCTCCGTCTCCACCCTGGCATCCTTATCGGACGTATCGAAAAGCGCAGCCAGTCCTGCAGAGTCGTAGCCCCTGTATTCCAGCCTCCTCAGACCCTCCAACGTACGCATGGCTGCGTCGTCGCCTATTGTGCCGAATATTCCGCACATTATCCCCTTGCCCGCATCATTTCTGATTTAGACGTTCCACCTATAGGTGCGCTTCGGGGGCGGAGAAGAGTCAAAGATGATTGCGCGGTGACGGGGGGTATGGAATTGTTCACGGCAATCACCGGGCATCCCGAGTGGGGGTGGCTTTCTGACGAGGAGCGACCGTGGAGGCTTATGGATCCTAAATCGGAATCTGGACTCATGCACCGTATCGCTGATCTCGCAAGAGAGGCGGGTGGTTCCGACAGGGAGGGTTTGGATATCGACGATTCCAAAGGACCAGTTTTCGTGCATGATGAGGCGTATATCGGGCCTCATGTCAGAATAGAGGGCCCTGCATACGTGGAGGCAGGCGCCGAGATTAGGCACGGAGCATATCTTCGTCCCGGCTCATACGTATGCAGCGGATGTGTGGTTGGACACTCTTCTGAAATCAAGAACACGCTCATGATGCCCGGCTCAAAGGCCCCTCATTTCAACTACGTAGGAGATTCGATTCTGGGTTCTAACTCGAATTTGGGTGCTGGCGCCAAAATTTCCAATGTGAGGCTGGATAGGGGCAACGTACCCTTACGGTTCTCCGATGGCTCGACAATAGACACGGGCATGCGTAAGTTGGGGGCCATGATAGGCGACTTGAGTGAGTTAGGTTGCAACGTGGTGACGAATCCCGGGGCAGTCATACCCCTCTCAAGCGCCGTTCCCCCAAACACCACCGTTACGGGTTATTGGAGCCCTGCGAGTTGATCTCCGATGGGCATCTTCGGAACGGACGGTGTTCGCGGTATCGGATACGTCGATTCTGTTGCTGACCCGCTTCATTCATTCAATTCAGAGAGGCTGTTCAGCAAGGACCTATGCGGCGAGATTGCCTTCTCCGCATCGAAGGTGGCGGATGCCGGGTCAGTCGTAATTGGGTGGGATAGACGGCCGAGCAATCCCGAGCTGGCTAAATCCGCAATTGATTCCCTCAGCAAGACCGGCAGGAAAATCATGGTATTGGGGGAGACGTCTACCCCGGGCCTCCAATATGCTATGCTCGCTCAAGAGGCTAAGCTGGGCGTCATGATTACGGCAAGTCACAATCCTTCAGAGGACACGGGCGTGAAGATTCTATTTGAAAACGGGAGGAAACCCACTGTCGAGGAGGAGTCTGCAATTGAAAATGGCCTATTTCGCGAAACCGAAGACAACGGTGGTGAGTCAGAGATTGAGCGCATATCCAACAACACATACATCCAACTGATCAGAGGCATGCTAATCGATTTTGGAAGGAGGGGGTTGATTCCTGACGAGGGCTTTCTGGTTGATGGCTCGGGCGGATGGATATCCACCTGGCTTGCTGACATGATTTCTGAGGCTGGTTTCCCGTGCAGAGAAGCGAGTGACAGGAGTGCTGCCATCAATCTGAATTGCGGGGCCGGCTCTCTTTCCGAGGGAGAAGTGATAGAATGGGGCGAATGCAGAGAATCCAATCATTCCCTTCTACGCATGTTGAAACCCTCGCCGAGAGGGAGTGTGCTCGGATTCTGCTTCGATGGCGACGGAGATAGGTGCTTCCTGATATCCTCGAATGGCGATGGTGCCCTCGTAATTGGGGGAGATGGCTTTCTGCGACTTTTTTCACGCAGTTGCGCGGATGAGAATTATTTCTCAGCTGCACTGACCATCGAATCTGCACTCGACGTTTCAGAGAATCTCAGGAGTCTCGGTACCGGTCGCGTGACTGAAACGGGTGTTGGCGACAGGTGGCTGCAGCATGCTCTAATGGGTGACTTGGAGACTGACAATGTCGTCGGTGCTGAGCCTTCCGGCCATGTGATACTGAAACATGAGATAGGTTCGAAAACGGGGCTCTGGGGCGACGGGGTCAAGACGATGCTGGAGTTCCTCAGGCTCATTGGATCACACGGTCAGAATTGGTCTGAAATAGCTTCATCTTCCACGTCACTGAATTTGACATACTCCATACATCCATCGAATAGAGCGCTCTGGGACCCCGATGGCGAGCCCGGGAATTTGGTTCTCGATGCGATTATCCGGAGCTTGGATACGAGGGCGGAAGGTGTCAGAAGAGTGAATGTGGAAGGTGAGAGCGGTCTTCTGCTGCTAAGACACAGTGGCGAAGTGGAGTGGTCTTTCGCCATCCGGAACTCGGGTACTGAATCGAAAACCAGAGTTACATTACGAACCACAGGTGGCACTCGGGATGAGTCTGAGCGTGTCATGGCTGCCATGATCGACGTTCTTGAGCCGATGCTGAAGTCCGATTCTATGTCCTGATGACTCGGACGAGTATCCTGAAACCATCTACGAAAGAGCGGAGTTTGCTCGTACCGCCGACCCTACACCTCCAGTCGATGGGGATCTGGACGAGGGGGATTCCCTCTAACCTGACTCTGCCGTGCAATTCTGCTTCCAAATCGAATCCCTGTGCTGTAGGGGCTATTTTTGTTATGGCTTCTCTAGTGAAACCCCATAGCCCAGAGCATAGATCTTGTATCTTTTTTCTATTCCTTATGCTCGCGGACATTGCCAACGCATGATTGCCCATGTGGTGTAGGAGGCTCATGCCCTCTACCCTGGTGAATGCGCCCCTGAGACGCACGCCTGTGACTGCCTCTGCGCCTGATTCCAAAGCCTCAATCACATTTTCAACATCTTTCCACTGATATGAGCCGTCGGCGTCCATCATAACAAGAAGTTCCGTAGGATTCTCTGACCACTTCGATATTGCAGCCTTTATCGCATCCCCCTTGCCGTGCCTTTCACTTTGATCGATTACAGAATCTGTGAGAGTCTCAGAGACTTCTCTCGACATATCCGATGAACGTCCATCGACGACTATGATGAATGAGAGGTCTTTTCGCTCTGCCAAGGGGGACGCCCTGAATTCACTCACAAGGAGTCGAAGACCCTCTTCTTCATCCTTGACAGGCATAATCACAGTGACGCTGGCCACGGCCTTTCCATGTTCAGAGGGCTCTTGATGGTCACCTTCGACTGACGGCTTGATTGAATAGGTATACTCCTGCCCGGACCCATGGGCCATGTGAATGAAGCCATCATCTTGGCCGGCGGCAGAGGCACCCGTATGCTGCCTGCCACCCTATTCTCCCCCAAAGAATTCCTCCCGCTATTCGATGTGCCCATCATCAAGCATCTTTTCGAGGAGTGCGTCATTGCAGGTATCAGCAAAGTGCATCTTGTACTTTCCCCGCGTAAGAAAGGCATTTTTGATGCTATAATGAGCCAGGGGAACGAACCTTACGACCAAAGTGTGAGAAAGGATCTCAGCCGTTCAGAATTACGGCTTGTTCCTGAAGGCTTAGACCTCTCGGTCCACATCCAAGAATCAGCTGGGGGAGTTGCAGATGCAATTTCTGTCGCCCTAGGGCATATTGATGGCGACTTCCTCGTCCTCTTGGGCGACAACGTGCTGCTCTCAAAAAATGTGGAGGGGGACGATCACATGGCGGCTAATACCGCATCGTTGAGAATGGTGGAGGACTACATGGCAAATGAGACTCCTTGCGTGGGCGTTGTCTCCGTGGGAAGTGATATAGCGTCACTTTACGGAATAGCACAAGTTGCCGATGGCAGCGTCGTATCGATAGTTGAGAAACCCGATAAGGACGATTATAGAGGCGACTTGGCTCTTTGTGGGAGGTATCTATTCCCCAAAGAGAGTTCTTCCATTTTGGAGAGTTTCAGTGTCGAGGAACACGGCGAGTTGCAATCGATTGCGTTCATGCTGGGCTTATCCGAAACCCATGGACTCCGGGCAGTCGACCTCTCGGATCACTCGTGGTACGACAGCGGTAACCCAGATTCATGGATGCGCGACCAGGTCAAGCACATGGAGATGCGAAAAGACCGGTCTAACAATGGATCTTGAAGAATCTGTTCAGCCTGACGGCCATCTTGTTCGCCTCGCTTCTCATCTGACGCCCATGAGGGCTACGAGTCAGAATCATCACTTCTTGCGCATTGACTCGTCAATCTGGTCCTTCCCCAACATCCTGCGTCCGAGGATCTTGACATCGTCCATATCGAAGTCTCCGTCGCCGTCTTGGTCGAGCCTCTGCAGGACCCTGATGAGCGTCACAATCGCCAGTATAGCGATCAGTGCGGTTATCAGCAGGCCAGCAGCCAGTATGAGGATGAATCCTTCCTGGCCCTCCAGTCGCTCTAGGAGATCCGCATTGTCGTCGGCAACTCCGTCGCCGTCGTCATCGGTGTCCGCGTTGTCGCCGATGCCGTCGCCGTCGGTGTCGATGATCTCAGATGGGTCAGTCGGGAATGCGTCGTCGGAGTCCAATACTCCGTCGTCGTCATCGTCAGTGTCCGCGTTGTCGCCGATGCCGTCGCCGTCAGTGTCAAT
>MDTB01034694.1_pt1 | contig 15752 bp, 12 predicted proteins | sample 811161 | NCBI WGS metagenome assembly MDTB01 (sample SAMN05326650, study PRJNA326480) | marine metagenome | isolation source: seawater | place: Mediterranean Sea | collected 2009 | reverse complement strand
TCACTGGTCTCGATGCGGCGATGGCCATAATAACCACGACAAATAAGGGCTCGGTGAAATTGCGGCTATCGATGTAGCCGGTGGCGACATCCCATCCATGGAAACAAGTGATCGCAATCAATAAGGGAAGTACCCATATTCCAAAAATGGCTTCCACCTCTCCGAGAAAATGGAAGAGCTTTGCCTTAAAGTTTACTGGCTCCTTGCCATCGACATAGCTGTAGTCCTGATCGGATACATTCGACTTGTGCTCGGCTTCCAATTGATGCGAGAGCTTCATAAAGTAGCCAGCAGCAAAGGTGTGTACAATTGCACCAAAAAATAAAAGCGTAGCAATCAAGTTAATCGGATCGACCCCCATACGCACCTTCAATCGCTCCCAAAGGGACAGCGCATTGGTATCCACACCTTGATCCTCCGCATAGTCGGCTTCTAAGGTCTTGTAATGACTCAAATCTACAGGAAAGTCACTTTTCTGCGCATTTGCACTACCTCCAGCAATGAGAACTGGAACAGCAAGAATGAAAAAAAGTATAGGAATGAGGAGCGTTCGAAAACAATTCATAAAAATTAAATGAAGATCAGAGGAAAAAAAGTAAAGCTTCAACCATATCCGATTCAATTACTGATCTGTCGCTTTTGCTTCGGAAATACTGTCTACAGGGATCGGCCCTTCGGGACGGTTACTGCGAAACTGGTAGCGGTTAATAGAACGCAAATCCATATTTTCCGCCATATCTCGAAAAAACTGCCTTTCTTGCAGAACGAGGTTGTAGGCTTCCCGATCCCCCAAAATATGAGCTTCATCAGACAGTTTAATTCTCGCCTCCTTACGAATGCTAGCCAACTGTCGATTCCAGCTGGCAGTGGCTAAATCGAGCTCTTTTTTCGCTTTGATTTCTTTTTTAAATTGTCGATTAAACGTCGAGGTATTCGACTTTTCCGAATATATTTTTTTCTGACCTAAACTGGAAAAATGTTTATCCCAAGAGCGGAAAGAAATTTCTTTTTTCGAATAACGATTATCTCGATGAATACCACTTGGGGACTGGCTCGGAAGATTTAACGCACCACCTTTAAATTCCTTTTTAAAGGTCTGATTGTCCAAGCCCTTGCCCCAGAAGCCCTCGTTAGCCCACAGACTCCCCGTCAATGCCCAAAACACTAAGGCCACACTAGCCGAAGAGCGTAGAAAATGACTGAGTGTTTGCCTGCTAGATGGGTGCGATCGGCCCAAGGCTCGACTGTTACTATCTTTCATTGATTATCAATTGATTTCAAACTAAAGTGCTTTTCTTAAAGATCGATATACTGGCGCTGATGGCGAGAAAAAAGCACAACACCGTAGAGAAGCTAAGCGAAACATTGACGAAATTGCAAGTTCTGCTCTAAATGCTTACTTTATCACGATTGAAACGAGCGATATGCAAAATTCCGAATATAATTTTTCTAAAATAGAGCCCAAGTGGCAAAAGTATTGGGCACAGGAGCAAACCTTTGTGGCTGAAGATTATGATTCTAAGCCAAAATTCTATATCCTCGACATGTTTCCCTACCCTTCAGGTGCCGGACTGCACATCGGTCATCCAGAAGGCTACACAGCAAGCGATGCCTACAAACGCTTTAAGCGCGCTCAAGGTTATAATGTACTCCACCCCATGGGATGGGACGCTTTTGGACTACCCACTGAGCAGTATGCCATAAAAACAGGCAAGCACCCCAAAGAAACCACGGAAAGTAATGTTCGGCGCTTTAAAGAACAACTCGAACAAATTGGGCTCTGCTATGATTGGAATCGTGAAATCAATACCACGGATCCCAGCTATGTTAAGTGGACTCAATGGATCTTCATGCAACTCTTTAAAAAAGGACTGGCTTATGTTGAAGAAAAGCCCGTTTGGTTTTGTCCCGAACTGGGCACAGTGCTCGCCAACGAAGAGGTATTACAAGGCGAAGCCGGCCCTCGATCCGAACGGGGCAATCACCCAGTAGAACGCCGTCCGATTCGGCAATGGGTACTAAAAATCACCCAGTTTGCCGACAAGCTACTATCCGGTCTACAAGGTCTCGATTGGCCCGATTCAACCAAACGTTTACAGGCGAATTGGATCGGTCGATCTGAAGGCGCACGCATCTCTTTTGGAATCGAAGCCCACGAAGAACGAATTGAGGTTTTCACTACCCGTCCAGATACCCTTTGCGGAGCCACTTATCTCGTCTTAGCTCCCGAACACCCACTGGTTGAAAAAATCACCCGTACAGAGCAAAATGAAGCAGTAGAAGCCTATATCGAGCAAACAAAAACAAAATCTGACTTGGAGCGAGCTGAATTAAGCAAAGAAAAAACAGGGGTGCCCTCTGGTGCCTATGCCATCAACCCCATCAATCAAAAGCGCATCCCAATTTGGATTGCTGATTATGTACTCCTGTCCTACGGGACTGGAGCGATCATGGCGGTTCCCGCTCACGATGATCGCGATTTTGAATTTGCCCAAAAATTTGGCATTGAAATACTTCAAGTTATCGACGACGGCGGTTCGGCGGAAAAAGATGCCGAGGGTGCTTTAACCGCCGCTTACACCGGCTCGGGAAAACTGATCCACTCTGGAAGCTTAGACGGTCTCGAATCAGAAAAGGCAAAAGAATCTGTGCTCAATCTACTCACTGAAGCTCGTGCCGGTTCCGTCGAGGTGAATTATAAATTGAGGGACTGGCTTTTTTCTAGACAGCGCTATTGGGGCGAGCCCTTCCCGATTCTTTGGGTACAGCCGTCCGACTATGACGGCGTTGATGCTCGATTCAAACCAGAAGGCGATGCTATTCAGGCAAAAATTGAGGGAGAAGAGCGTTGCGCAATTCTCTTATCCGAAGACAGCCTGCCCTTAGACTTACCCCAGATTGAAAACTACAATCCCTCGCCCGATGGCCAAAGTCCGCTATCCAAAGCTGAGAACTGGCTCAAGGTGCATTTTGACCGTGCGACTGGAAGCGTTCAGCCAGAAGCCGGAGTCAATACCATTCCCGCTATTCGAGAAACCAATACAATGCCCCAATGGGCAGGCTCCTGCTGGTATTATTTGCGGTATATTGACCCAAAGAACTCCGAACACTTAATTGATCCAAAGAAAGAAGCCTATTGGAAGACGCCCGACCTATACATTGGAGGAGCCGAGCATGCCGTACTCCACTTACTCTACGCACGCTTCTGGCATCAAGTCTTGCATGAAATTGGAGTGGTATCGGATCCAGAGCCCTTTAAAAAATTATTCCATCAGGGTATTATTCTCGGAGAAGATGGCGAAAAAATGTCGAAGAGCCGTGGAAATGTAGTCAATCCTGAAGTGATTATTGATGCCTACGGAGCGGACACACTTCGCCTCTATTTAATGTTCCTTGGTCCACTCGAGGCAATGAAACCTTGGAATACTAAGGGCATCGAAGGAATTGCCCGCTTTTTGAGAAAATTATGGCGTTTAATTATCATTGATAACGAAGGTACGCTCAATCCAGTTATCGATGCCAGTAACCAAACAAAACTCGATGCAGACTCTGAGCGCACGCTGCATCAAAGTATCGAAAAAGTTAGTGCCGACTACGAAGCCCTCTCTTTCAATACCGCAATTTCTCAACTGATGATTCTCTTAAATCAACTGGCAAAACTTGAATGTATTCCCCAAGCTACGCTTCAAACCTTTCTCCAATTAATTGCCCCACTTGCACCACATATTGCCGAAGAACTATGGGAACGCCTCGGGCAGAAATCCAGCATCAGTGAAGCGTCTTGGCCTCAGGTTAACCGAGATAAATTAGTCGCTTCCACTGTAAAAATCATCTTTCAAGTCAACGGGAAATATCGAGGTGATGCCCTTTTGCCCACTGATCCAAGCCCAGAATCGGTTCTCCTAGAAGCCAAATCAAACCCGAGGGTACTCGCTCAACTCGAAGGAAAGACGATCGTCAAAGAAATCTATGTTCCCAACAAGATTGTTAATTTTGTTGTCAAATAAATCATGAAAACGAAACGAGCGCACAGGACGAACAAGCAAAATGGGACACCGCATTTTCAACGGGTGCTTCTGTCCCTCGTATGCACGCTCGTTCTGTCCATCAATCTTTGCGCGGATCAAGCCTTTGATCGACAGGGCATCGCCTTTGTCGACAGCCTAGATCAACAACCCCAATACCGTTTCAGAGATTCCAACTCCAGTCTCCCATTAAAAGTTCACCAAACGCTCAGCTTTGTCGAACCCTGCGAACTGAGTACCGATTCTCACGATCATGTATTCATCAAATTTTCCAACCATGTCACCCTCGGCTTAATGGAAAACACCAGTCTTTCAATAGATCAGTTTAGACAAGCGGCCTTTGAATCGGTGACAATCAATACCCACAGAGAGCCCTCAAAGTCCTTTTTCAAAGCCCGACTTAAAGCAGGAACGATCCTCGTCAAAACAGGCAAATTCTCACCCTTGTCGACTTTTGAAATAGAATTACCCGTGGGCACTCTTGAATTCCACGCTGCGGAATGCGTGATTGAATACCGTTACAATATTTTAGCCATCGCACTCTATCAGGGAAATATCAGTCTTATCCCAAAGGCTGATCAAGCAACGCCCCTCTTTTTATCCGCACCCATCTATTATACTAGTGACCACTATGACTTAGAGCGCGGTCTGATTCGTCCCAGTCAAGCCCTGACAAAAGCTCCCCAGCGATGGAAGCAGAATCCCGATTTACTCCGCATAGTCAACCAGCGTGTCCAATTCATTCCCATGAACGAAGGAAGCGAAACCGTGGCAGAAGCCAGAATTTTAATTGAAAAAAATCGCCTCGACTCGAATTCCTCGAAACAAGCCCAGCAACCGTGAACTACTCAAAATTTTTACCCGATGACTACCGAGGCGATGCCATTGCCCTAATTGCCGGCAAAGGTCGCTACCCCGCCTTACTTTCAGAAGAGATTCGCAAGCATGGAATTCCCCTCAAGCTGATTGCGATAAAAAATGAAACCGATGCGTCCCTCATCGCTGAGTTCTCCGAGAACGATCGACGTCAGATTCTTTTAGGCCAATTAAGCCAACTACTCAAATCGATCAAAGATCTTGACTGTAAATATGTCCTCATGGCGGGACAAGTCCGACCCATTCGCATGTTCAAAGGACTATTCCCCGACCTAAAAATGCTGGGTCTCTTCCGTAATATAAAGCAATTAAATGCAGAAACGATCCTTGGTTCACTCATCAATGAAATTAATTCGATCGGCTGTTGTGTACTCGATGCCCGTTGCTTCATGGATGATCATTTAGCCAGCGAGGGCGTCATGGGCACTGTTGAAGGCAAACACACCAAAGATACGCTGGACTACGGCATCGGTATTGCTAAAGAAATAGCCCGAATGAACATCGGTCAAGGCATTGTCATTAAGGGACAAAGCGTCCTTGCCGTCGAAGCATTAGAAGGCACGAATCAAATGCTCGATCGTGCTGGCTCATTCCAACTCGATGACTTGATCTTCATTAAAACAATCAAGCAAAGCCAAGATTATCGATTTGATGTACCCGTTTTCGGTGAACATACCCTAGAAAAACTTCGCGAAAACAAAATAAAAACCGCTGTCTTGGAAAGCAATTCAGTCATACTTCTCGATAAAGAGAAACTGTTAAAGAAAGCCAAAGCCTATAAAATTCAACTATACGGCTTTACGGCTCCCCACACTCAATCTGTTTAAGAGCCTACCTCTAAATCAAAGTGTGCGTAGATTGAAGTCCCATTCTTTTGCACTTGAGCAAAGAGACGATACCAGCCCTCCCTCGGCACATTAAACAAAAAGCTTAAATCTTCATCTTCTTCTGGTTCAGCCAGGGGATCCAACAAGGGATGCATATGGGCAAACCCACGGCGATCTGCATCAAAAGCAACCATATGTGCCTTGGCATCCATTATTGTTTCTAAAGTGACTCGATTCCCCTCCATGTCTCTAACTTTAAGCGTGAAGCGATAATCCTGATTGGGCTTCAAACGCTCGGGAACTCCAAGTAATTCAAACTGCATCGCTGCCTGAATATCTGATTGCTTCAAGCTAAAGCTCTGCTCGCTACTCACACCGCCAAGTTCAAGCTGATTTGAAGCAATTAATTGTCGGCGGGTACGCTTGGGAACAACTTCGGCGTAGACTTGGTAGGTTCCAGAGCGAGCGGGTTCAAAATTAAAGCGAAAGACCTTATCCATGCCCTCCGAGTGCGGGTGAATGTGATGGTAATCCTCAAGACTTTCGTCAATCAGCAGAAGGTGAATTTTCTCTGTGTGCGTATAGGCTAATTCATGAGGCAGTAAAAAATGCCCGCCGTCCATTTCTAAAGACAGAGTCCCCTCCTTTGAATTGGCATCCCACGACATCAATAAGTCAACGGGATAATCCAATTGAGTTAAATCAATAAAGCCCGCACTGTTAGTTGCACAAAATTCGATTTCTCCATTGGCATTAACCACTTCTTCATAATGCAAAAAACCACACTCTGAATCGGGCAAAATGCGCAAGAGAAAATAAAGTAGAACAAAAAGACCCGTAATCGCAGAAATTCTTATTTGATTTTTATTTAGTGAAAGCGTCATATCTTAAATTCCTTTCATTCTTATGGACTTAATAGGGCTTCGGCTCTGCTCAAAAAGTCAGAGACCGCCCAAGTGGATCCCTCTTTGCGATAGTGTACCCGACCTTGGGCATTAATGAGTAAAGTTGCCATAGTGTGGTTAATTGTTCCGTCCTCTTCGATAGTAATAATCCCAAAATACCGCATCAAATCCTCCACCCACTGCTCCTTAGATGTCATAAATGTAAAGGTATCCGGCTCGATATCATAGGACTCGGCGTACTGTCGCAAAATACCCGGCGAATCATTTTCAGGATCAAAACTGATCGACAAAAAGTGCAAATTCTCTAAGCCCCGCTCACGCGCTAAATCTTGCATACGAGCCATTCGCAAGGTGGCTGCGGGGCACATTTCTGCCGCTTTGCAGCGTGTAAAGATAAAATTAACCACCAGCACTTTCCCCAGAAAATCCTTGAACTGAAAAAATTGAGCGGATTGATTGATACCAGCAAAGGATACAATGTAGTCCGACTCCTCGACAAAATTCCTTCGACTGATTGACCGCACCGTACGATGGAACTTTTCATTCAAATCGTAGTAAGCTTTAGACCCAATACCATCTAAAGGGAATATCCGTTCCAGATGCCATTGATTACCGTAAAAAACAGCTTCCGCCTCAATGGTGCGGTTGAGATAGAAATCTGATTGATCCCCCTTACCCACGAAAAAGACATAGGATTGCTCAGGGAGCAATGACGCACTACTCGACTCTATAATCTGAACTTGATAACGACTGTGCTCAGCCTCTGTCGAAACAACTTTCCCAGTGATTGAAACCGCATTGAGTGCCTGTGCGGAAAGCCCACAGAGGAGGCAAGCAAGACAGCGAAAGGCAATGCGAGCGAATCGAAAGTCTTCATCGATGTGGAGCCCTGTCTTGGAAAGAGCACAAAGCATAGCCCGTATTTGTTTCCCTGTAGACAGTATTAAATTCCCAAATTTATTCATGTTCAATTCTTCCCCGTGCCCGCTTCCGCAAGCTACTGTACTTTGAGCCCATTTTTTTGAATATTATTTTATCCTTATTTTAACACCCTTTCTTAAATAGCTGGGTTTATCGAGATTGATACCTTTAAATAATTTATCACTCGTATCCGTAAAATAGCCTCGATTTGTCTCCGTGTCAAAAAAGGAGAACTCTTTTTGGTCACTGGTATTATTGGCCCCCACCTTTGACTTTTTCTTTAATTTTGAGCGATGTACGGTCAAGGGCTTTGGTTTTTCTCTGCCTTCTGACGCTTCCTCTTTATCGATAGAGGCGTCTTCATCAATCTTTGAAAATAGCTCCTTACTCCCGCTAGGATCAACTGAGGTTTTTGAAATTTCTGATTTGGCAAACACATTCACACTCAAGCTATTGATCAAAGAATCATCGACATAAGCTGCCACATGAACATCCCCTTTAAATTGCATGGCTTGCGCAATTTTAGAAGCGATGGTATGAATAACCGTTAATTCCAAGGACGCACTTCCCTGAATCACAACTAATAGGGCATCCAAATGATGTGGTCGATCTTCACAGTGCAGAAGGGGGTGCATCAAAATGGTCTCGATGTGGGCTTCCATTGCCTCAGCCTTGAGATCGAAACATTCGAGGGCTTCCGTAGCTGCAAACATAGCCTTGCCCCCCCGCGCTTGAAAAATCCTTTTCAAAGAGCCGAGATCTTGATGGAGTATTCCTTTTTTAAACAGCACATCTGAGAGTGCCCCGATACTATTGAGTATCCAGCGGTTACCCCGCTCAAAACCACTCAGTGCAGTCTGATTGGCCTCACCTTCTTGCAATAAATAATCATTGGGAATTGAAAACAAACCGTGCATGGTGGGTCGAAACTTACCAACGAGCTTTTCTCCGAGAGCGAAGCGAGTCCCCTCAAAACTAAACGGAAGAACGAAAAAACCCAAAGTAATCGCAGAAGTCTGTGCGGACAGGTCAACCAGCAATTGAGCAAATGCACTGCCAACACCCCCACCCAAAGCAGCGACAACAATGATGACATCAGCATCTTCAATCCATTCACGAATCATGTTTTGTTCCGCTTCTATCGCTTTTTTTGCCAAGTCAACATCCCCGCCACAACCGAGACCACGACAGAGCTCCCGTCCGATCAAATGAGCCTGACCTTGGCGCACCGATTCGATGGCCTTTGCGTCTGTATCCAAGAGACGGCACTCAACTGGCAGTGTCGTCTCTTTGGCAAATGCCTCAACAACATTCATACCAGCACCGCCCAAACCAAATAATTTTACCTGTAAATTGTGATCGTTCATCGCCATATTTTAAAACTGTTGACCCACTGACTTTAGGATGAGGACTTGACCTCCTTGGGAAGACTGGGAAAGAAATTTCTAAATAAATTCCCCAAGACATTAGTTGTATTTTTCTTCTGTTTTTCCTCATTGACCCCCAAGGCAAAAGAGAGCAAACCCAAAGCTGTACTGTACTCTGGAAGATTTAAATCATCGGAAATTTCCCATGTATGGCTTCCGATACGGCAATCCATGGAAAAAACCTTGGCCGCAAGGCGATCGATGCCCTCCATCCGTGAAGTTCCACCGGTTAAAAGTACGCCTGTTTCCATCGCACTCGCATCAAAAAGCTGAGCAGATTCTAATTCCTCTCGAATTAATTCAAAGACCTCTTTGACTCGTGCCTCGACAATTTTATGGATGGCCAAGAGAGGAATCTCTCGGTCGCCAATACTTTGATTGCCGACCAGCCAAACCGTCTCCTTTGTATTGACTTTTGCTTTGAGCGCCAAGCCTTCGCGCAATTTCAAGCCATCAGCGGTGGAAACATTCGTGCGCAGTCCGATACTCAAGTCATTTGAAATATGATCCCCACCTACGGGAATCACCCCTGTATAAACTACAAATCCATCGCGATAGAGAACAAAATCAGTAGTCCCGCCACCAATATCAATGACCAGAGCACCCGCTTTTTTTTCGCTCTCCTGAAGGAGTACATTTCCGCTCGCAATCGACGAGACAATCATATCCTCAACCTCTAAAGGAACGCCATTAACCAAACGCAAACCATCTTGAATCACTTGATTATCTCCATGTATCGTCCAATAGCCAACTTGCAAACGCTTCCCTTCTCGATGGATCGGATTATCCACTTTAATTCCATCTACGGAAAAAGGATTTTGGATATGATTGATAAAACTACGCCCCTCAGGCAACTGGGGTCGGCGTGCATCCTCTTTTGCCATTTCCACATCCGCCTCGGTAATCACACCGTTGGAAGCTCCAACATTCGCCGTACCCACATTGAAAACTCCGGCAAGATGTTGACCGGTTTGAGCAAGATAAACCTCTTCAATCTTAGTCCCTGCATCATTTTCTGCTTCATTAATTGCATGATGCACCACCTGTCCCGCCTCACGCAAATCGACAATCACGCCTTTTTTCACGCCCTTTGACTGCACTGAATAGTGGCCAATAATATTCAAAGTGCTATTGATCGAAATTTCTCCGATTAAGATAGCAATTTTTGAAGTGCCAATTTCGATTGCACCGACAACTTTAGAATGACCCATTAACCGTATACGATGATCTTTTTTGAAAAAAAATAAAGATTAGAATAAATCAATTTGTCCCTCTTTAAATTGAACCGCTGCCGAAGCGCGCAAAGAAAGATCAACGCGTTCAACATCGGGATTTCCCCGACCATTCAAGTAGGATATAATATAATTCAAGCGTGCAATTTGTTTACTAAAATCTTGATTCGCACTGAAGACAATCTCCGGTATCAAACCACTGCTAATTTGAATAATTTGACCGGGCATATCTAAATCGCCAGAAAAACTCTCTAGGGAAACCGAATGCAAACGAATTCTTTGTGATAGCTTTGAAGTTTCAAGCGCGTTCAATAAATCAGCAACATGATCCAAGCCCTGAATTGGCTGAATCTTTTTATCTGAGTGGCGGAACGGATTTAAATAAGGCAGTGCAGAGATGGTCGACTCGGCGTAACCCTGACCCTTATAGATTGTGCCCGACTTAGAGACCAAATGAAGCTCCGTTGAACCCTCACTAGACTGAAGTTTTATCTTAAAGAGCGGTTTCGCTTCGCTTAACTCAATCCTCAAAGAATCTGGAAACACTCGAATCACCTCGGCCTGATTGACTTGGGCAAAACGCTCCAACTGATTTTTTATTTCAAAAATATTGATATCCATCAGTTGCTGCTTCCCTTTAAACGCTAACTCCTGACTCAACCAACGCTCATCCAAAACCCCGTCCGTATCGAAGAGCACTTTGCTAAGATAGCCTGAAAGGGGCTCTTCCGAAAGACCCTCCACAGGGCTGAAATTAAAGACAAACGATTTAAAAAACCAAACTGTAGCCATGAGAACCAGTAAGACAAAGAGAAGACTGCTCCATCGACGAATACTGCGAACAAAGGTGAAACCTGTGCGAACGCCCTCCGCTGACGATTCCCGACGATTCAAGTGATGCCAACTTTGCTCACCCTTATAGGACACTGATTTCTGAACTCGCTTGGGTACATTCATCAATCAATTGGGTTCAGTGCCTCGGATCGATCCATAGCCAGAGTCAGCATTTTTAATATCAATGCGTCAAAATCGATTCCTCGTGCCCGTGCCGACAAAGGGAGCAAACTGTGCTCAGACATCCCAGGAATCGTATTGACCTCTAAAAAATAGGGCTGATCTTCGACTAATATAAAATCTATACGTGCACAGTCGCAACACCCGCAAGCGACAAAAATCGCTTGTGCCTGCTCGGCGATAGTCAAGGCAATAGCACTCGGTAAATCCGCTGGGCAAATCCGCTGCGTTTCGGAGGACTCGTATTTTGCATAGTAGTCAAAAGCTGCTCTATCTGTCTGAATTTCTACGATTTCTAGAGGCTCATTCCCGAGCAAACCAATAGATAATTCCCTGCCCCACAATCGCTGCTCTATCATCCAATTTCCTGAATCGATTTGAGAGAGGGCCACTCCTAGAGAAGATCGATTATCGATCATTTTCAAACCGTGACTACTGCCTGAATCACTCGGCTTCAAGACCAAGGACTCGCCTAACTGTTCAATAACTGCGTCCGCTAAAGGTACGGAATCCCCAGAAAAAGCGATCGAATCCGCACAGGCGATCCCCAGACCTTTGACCCGCTCAATCGTACGAAACTTATGCATACACAATGCACTGGCTTCCGCTCCACTACCGACAAAGCTAATCCCTCTCTCGGATAAAAGATTCTGCAGCGTTCCGTCTTCACCGAAAGCACCGTGTAACATTGGGAATACAATCTGATGACTCGATCCGAGCCCATCGGGCAATTCCGGTGTATCCAGACAGCAGGCGCGCACCTTCAATCTAGGATGTTTCTTTAGAGAGACTTCCACCGCTTTCCCGCTCTCGATTGAAACCGCCCGCTCAGGCCCAATGCCCCCGTAAAGCACAACGACTTCCCAGCTACTTAAATCCCTCACGCCGACTCCTCCATTCCCGATGCATCCTGAGAATTCTCGCTAAAAGCGTCTTCGTCCTCGCCTAAATAGAGAATCTCTGGCTCTAACTCTATCCCCGTTTCCGCCTTCACCCGTTCTTGAATCAGAGCAATTAAAGTCCGAACATCCGATGCGGACGAGTGCCCCCGATTGACAATAAAATTTCCATGAACCTCGGAAACTTCAGCACCTCCAACCGACAAATTTTTTAAGCCCAGTTCATCAATTAAGCGTCCCGCATAATCCTTGTTTGGATTTTTAAAAATACAGCCTGCACTGGGAGCAATCGGTTGGCTTTCTTTGCGCACATCTGAATAGGAGTCCATACGATTACGGACCGATGTTCGCCCTTCACGAGAACCGAGCTTTAAGACTGCACCCAAAGCAATTCCATCAGCTATTTCACGCACTTTACGGTATTCTATGGTGAAGGCATCACGCGCTAATTCAACAATCTCTTGGGACGCATTCACCATTAGGACTCGCTCTACAATGTCGAATGTCCAGCAACCCATCGCACCGGCATTCATTCGTAAAGCACCACCTAGACTTCCAGGAATTCCTTCCAAAAATTCTAATCCAGAAAAACCTTGCTCGGCAGCAAACCCGCACAATTCCTTTGTACGAACCCCAGCTGACACCCATAAATGTCTGTCATCTAAAATCTCAATTTCCTGCCAAGCCTTGTTGCGAAGGCGCAGAACAAGTCCAGCGTAGCCCGAATCCGAAACCAATAGATTTGAGCCACGACCTAAACAAAAGAAATCTAAGTTAAAGAAGCGCGCTGATCGGATCAAAGCGAATATATCCGATAACTCTGCCGGCTCCGCATACTGTCGAGCAGCACCCCCAATCTTAAAGGTTGTTTTGTTGGCCAAGGCCTCATCTAATTTTAAGAGGCACTGAGGAGAGACTTTCTTCTGAGTGTAGTCGAGCCAAGCCTTAGAAGAATCGGTAAATCGATAGTTTGAGCAAAAGGCATGGGCAAATTCATTGACGCTGCCTGCACCGAGAAAAAGTACCACTTGATGCCCCAAAGCGGCTCGTTCTCTCACTTGAGCGGACAATGTCTGCAAGCCCGCACCATCCAAGGATAAAGCTTGCGCTGATGATTCAGTAAAGTGCTGCCATAAATCCGAAGAATCACCCTTATTTTTACGGGACTCAAAAGCGGAATAGACTGGTAAGATAAATAAGTTTTCCACTCGATCAAGCACCTGAATAAAGTCTGTGCACAAGGCTTCTGTTCGGGAGAAACGATGGGGTTGGAAAACTAGCGTAAGTGCGGACTCAGGATACAGTGCTTCTATCGCTCGCAATAGCACCGCAATCTCACGCGGGTGGTGGGCATAATCTTCAATTACTGTCAATTGATCGTCCAAAATTAGTGATTTTTGGCGGCGATCCACACCTGGGAAATCCTCAAATAAGTCGACTCCCTCAGGAAGCACTTTTTGAAACTGCTTGAGTAAAGCGAGGGCAAAGGCACGGTTACTTTGATTGAATTCCGTATTGGAGAAGGCGGCACGCCCGAGCGATTGATGCCTCGGTATTGGCTCAAGAACGCAGTCCACTAACTGAAATTTTTCCTTATCCCCTTCTACATCCAGCTTCGCCGATACCGGTAAACGATCTATAAGCGATGCGCGTGTCTCCGCGTCAATGAGCGTGCAGCCTTGGGTTCTTTCAATAAGTGCAGCGAAGGTGTCCTTCAGACTGTCTAAATTCTTGTAGTAATCACAATGATCCCAATCCAAATTTAATAAAATCGTAATTTCAGGATTAAAATCATTAATGGTGCCATCACTTTCATCAATCTCTGCCAGCAACCATTCTGAATCACTATGCTGAAAAGGCATCCTTTGATCCTGAAAAAAACCACCGAGAATAAAATTGTGCCCAAGTGCTAATTTTTGAATTGCGTGAGCGATGAGGGCACAAGTACTCGTCTTTCCATGACTGCCGACCACGGCAATTAATTTCTTCGATTCAGCAATTGCCGCCAACAGCTCACCCCGACGCAGGCAAGGGATGCCCAAACGCCGAGCCTCTACAAGCAGTCGATGCTCGGAAGAAAGGGCACTTGAATAGACGACTGTATCGTATTGAACTATTGATTGAACGAGTAGTCTGGGTAAGAGATTTACCTTGGAGCGACGCAAGAAGTTAGAAACTGATTCCTTGCAATTATCATCGTAGCCAAAAATTTGCCCCCCCGCCTGAGCACACCACATTGCCAACGGAGCCATTCCCGCTCCGGAAACACCGAGAAATAACATTCTTTTTGATTCTTCCATGCACATTGCCGATTCAGAAAGCCTTATTTTGAATCGCATCATTCTTCAAATCAACCATTGATTCTAAATCATTTACAATTAACTCTGAAGCCGACTGCAGTTCCAAATTCACCAAGTTGATTTGTATTTGTTCGAGCAAACTGTGATTGTTGATCAATGCCTTTATCTCATTATATAAACGATCCATATCTGTTTGTTCCAAAACAATACCGCCACCCAAAGTTTCATGCATCTTCGCATTGTAAAGTTGATGATTGTCCGCAGCATAGGGATATGGAACTAAAATACTTGGGACTTGGCAGCGAATAATCTCGGCAATGGCTCCAGCTCCCGCCCGAGAGACCAACAAATCGGCTGCGGACAAGACCGCCGACATTTGATCGGAAAAAGGAACTAGGCTTATTGTCACTGTTTCCCCTCTTTGGTTGAGCGAAACATCACGACTTTCTAATCCGTTGTTCAGTCCGGTGATGCAATAAATAGAGATTCCATCTTCCGTAAGGCGATTAAAATTATCGATCACCCACTTATTTAAAATTTCAGCCCCTTGACTCCCCCCGATAACTACGAGCAAAGGCCCTTCACCAGCAATGCCAATTTGAGCTCGTGCTGTAGCTTTCTCCATCAATACCATTTCTTTGCGTAAGGGATAGCCGTGATTGCGAAGCTTAGACTTTTTAATTGAGCGCAGGCTAACCCCCTTGGGAAGGTAGACTATACGAGCGAAACGCTTCAATAATCGAACTGCCTTTCCCGGCTTTGAGTTCGCTTCATGTAAGACTAGCGTTCGATGAAAAAGAATTCCCATCAAGCCAAAGCCCACGGATAAATAACCGCCAAACAGCAGGAGCACAGATGGCTTGTGGATGATGATAATTTTGGCAATTTTGGGCAGACTTAGGACTAAGCGATAAAAAAACAACAGTCGCCCCCACAAACCACCAGAAAAACCTCTGCCAGAAAAACTTTCAAAATTCAGTGTTTTATATTTGGCAATAATCGCTGAATCTATCGACTTTTGACTGATGCATAATAAGCTTGAGTACTTGCGCGCTTGAAGCTCTTCAGCTATAGCGATCCCTGGAGATAAATGTCCCCCCGTTCCGCCGCAAATAATCAGTACATCTGTCATAATTCACGACCCTTTTTTAAAGGCAGGACTAACCAATGGCAAAGACAATTTAAAATCACTGCGACCAAAACAAACATTAATAGGAGGTTCGATCCTCCGTAGGAAATAAAGGGTAAAGACATTCCCTTAGTTGGCAGACAACCAGTCACAACACCCAAATTAATCATCGCTTGAAATTCAATGAATAATAAAGC
>MDTB01221768.1_pt1 | contig 15753 bp, 6 predicted proteins | sample 811161 | NCBI WGS metagenome assembly MDTB01 (sample SAMN05326650, study PRJNA326480) | marine metagenome | isolation source: seawater | place: Mediterranean Sea | collected 2009 | reverse complement strand
GCGTAAAGACGTGCTTGATTATTTGTACCAAAAATATATGCAAGAAAATGAAGATGAGTTTATAATAAGAGCGAGAATGACCGCTAAATTAAAAGCTAAAATGCAATATGAAAATCTTACAGATGCACATAGAAAAAGAATTTATAAAAAAATAAAGAATTAATCTTCAAATTTATATCCGAAATACTCGATGTCCTTTGCGTATTTTTCCGCAACAATTTGCTGAGATTTTGGTATTGTTTATGGTAAATGATTCTATATTATCTTTATATTTAAAGTTTATATGCTTAAGGCTGCGCTTCCATGTCATAAAATGCAAATACATAACCTCACTATTGTCGATATAAATTTTCCCCTTTTCCCAATGCCACGGACCGCAGTTAGGCGTTAGTCTTCCTGGTGTTTTGTTGCCGTTTTCTTCTAAAAAATCATGAGGGAAATTAAACAGCCAGGTATTCCAACTTATTTTGTATTCATTGATATGTTTTTTTAAATATTGAGTCATGGCGCGTTCATCAATCATTAAATTCTTTTCTAGATTAATGTTTATGTGATAATTATCAAGTTTTAGAAATATATTATTGATCGATTGAGTATTCTTAAATAAAGTAAAATGTCCGGAAGTACGTTTTTTAAATGATGAGATTATATCGTTCTGTGCAAGTATATCATTTGTTATGAATTTCCTGATATCACCAAAAATTATATCGATATCACAATGACCCCAAAAATCATAAGATTCTAAATAGTCTTCAAATACTAATCCGTAAGCGGGTTTTAGGTCACAGATTTTATATGGTTTTGTGATTTTTACTTTGAACTTAAGTTTTTTGCTTGCAAGCTCTGATATAAAATCAATCGAACATTTTTCGAATTTTACATTAGAAGGGTATTTTTTTGGTATTTTACAATCAGTGAAAAACAACCAATCTATATCTTCATTATGCTTGCAGGATAATAAAAACCCGGGGAACCAAATAGGCCGCTGCCCAAAGTAACAAATTATAAACTTAATTTTTTTTGTTTGTTTTACCATGATGTTTATATAATTTTGAATCTAACTTATAAATACCTTCAAAAAATTTTATTACTTTTTCTATATTATCATTTACGATATCAAATACAATTAAATCATTTTTTCTGTTCTTAAAATATTCTAAAACATCTTTGTGATGGTTTTCATGCATTTTCTTGTATATTTGTTTCAACTCATTTCTTCCGGATTCGGTATCATCCAATCTAAAAAATTTAAGGTGCTTCAAATAATAGTTTCCACCCCCATGATTAAACCGGGAAGTGATCCAACCATCCACATTCCGTATATTCAGAATAAACTTTGAATTTGGATAATCTATATCCAACTGTTTATAATAGTCACTTGGGTCTTTCGGTGGGACTGGATTTGTCATATCGGAAAATACCACCATATCCTCATACCTTCCCTTAGAATTGACCTTTGTGTTGTGTACAATACCACCTGTCAATAATTTTTTTCCAAGTTCTATGTTTCGTTCAAGGCACCTGACTAAATGAAAGTGATCCCAATGTACGGAAGGTAAACCATTTTCCTTAAAAAAATGATGAAGACTACGTGTCGCTGTTTTATTGAATCCAATTATAAAAATTTTTGGTTTCATTTTTTTCATTAGTTCAATTTACACTTAAACTCCAAATTTAAAATCAAATCTTTCAATATCTAGTTTGAATATGTCTCCTACTAGTTTCTTGGATTTGTCATCATAAAAGTCTACGTAATGATTAGGACTTTTCTTATCTCCGCTAACATTGCATTTAGGAATTCTGCGCAGGTCTATCCCTATTTCGTCTGAAATTTCCGCTAGATCTTCGTCTAGGCGATCGAAACAAAGTATACGATTAGCGTAGCTTTGCATGTCACTGTTGCAAAAGAAAACCTGTTGATTTAAATTTAGCTGGTAGAGTTGATTATAGAAATATTGATTAAATATATCCGAATGATTTTCTTGTATGTTGTGCATGAAATTTAAAAACGCAGCTTTATTAATGCGCTGCTCAACCATTTCGTCCCAATCCATAGATTCGTCCCATTCTTTAGCCACCTGATCAACTGCAATTTTGTTTTTAAATATAGAGAATACATAATCCCAGCTATTTCTAACTATTGCAAATTTACAGTAGTCATGAAATTTTTCTGCATTATCGTCAAGGTATTCATTAACAGGTCCGCCGTTCAATATATGGTGAGGATCGAACATAAAATGCGGCAAATGCATCCAGCTAATATTCTCCCTATGGGATTCATAGAAAGGTGTGGCAGCTCCTGGTGGAATTTTCTTTACAATTTTTTCGACGTTTGAATGATTACTATACCTTTCTTTAATTATGTCTTCTATATGTAGTTCGTAATACGGAAAAAGAAGCTCTCTGTTATTGCTATACTCGGCGAGATTGCAGGCAATTGATGTACCTGCACTTTTGGGCACATGAAAAAATATAAATTTATGTGAATCAGATACAATCATTTGATTTTTTCTAGTAATAGGCTAATGTTCTTTTCGTTATCAAACATTGTAGAAATTTTGTTTCTGCAGGATTTGTTTATTTCGCCGTCCTTGTCTAGTCTGATTTTTTCGTACAGATCAAGCATTTTATTAGCAATGTCTTCTACGTCTTTTTCTTTAGTTAGCATTCCGTTAACTCCGTGATCAATTAGCTCAGGGGTACCCGAATAATTTGTGCCAATGCAAGGTGTGCCTAAAGACATGCTCTCTACAAAAAATGTTGGCAGGCCTTCTTTATCTTTATTTTCCAGCTCAATAGAACTTAAAATAGAGAATAGTGCCCCTTTCTGAAATTTAAGCACTTCGCTATTTTTAACGTGTCCCATAAGATGTATGAATTCTTCTAAATTCAAATCTTCTATAAGCGTTTTAATTTCATTTTCTAGTTCTCCGCAGCCTACAATTACATAGTGCACCTCTGGATGCTTTTTATGAAATTCATAAAACGCACGGACTGAATATTCAAAACCTTTCATTTCGTGGAAACGTCCCGCGCTAAAAATATAAGGAACTCCTAAATCTTTTTGAATAACATCTTGCTGATTTGGGGCAAGAAAATTAATTCTTCTTACTGTAATTTTTTCTTCAGGCATGCCAAGTTGTTCCACCATATATTTTTTATTATATTCTGATATAACAAACACATGCCCTACAGTTTTAGCTTTCATTCTCTCATAGTAGTAGCTTGAGAATAGATCATACGCATGCGCAGTAAAATAGTAGGGTATTTGCGTGTGATAGGACACCATCATTGCTATTTCCGCATCAGCATTAGCAAAAGGAGCATATATTTTTTCAATACCTCTTTCGTTCAGGTCTTCTATTAATGTTTGTAAAAATTTTTTAGAGTTCTGAACGCATTCTTGTTCCTGCTGGTTATAATGCTCCTGGGTTGGATCTACTGTTTTACAGAGCTCCAAGGCCTGTCTGAAATCATTCTGAAAAAAAGCAATTTTATCTTCTCTGAGTTGCGCGTGGCACAAGAGTTTACTGTAGGGAATGCTCACTATTTTATCCCCAATTTCTTTTAATTCTTTTTTATATAAAATATTGCATTCTGCTGTAGGCATTGACATGCTATATATTGTTAAGTCAACGCCTCTTTTATGCATTTCCATTACTTCGTTCATAACAAAAGTATTAGCCCTACTCGGGAATTGCCATACGAACATTGCGACTTTAGTTTTTAGAAAGAAATCTACATCTCTTTTAGTGTCAGTGTCGTACATGAATGAATTTGATAGTTGAGTTGAGTTCAGCGCGCTTTCGTCCAATTGCTCCCAATCTCGAGACATTACTGACTTCATCTTTGAATCAACTCTTCCATTTAAAACTATAAATTTTTCATCAATTAAACTTTTGCAAACCAAAGGGTTGACGAAATAATACGGAAGTACTGATAGATTGCTGCTGTTCTCGAAAATATATTTCTTAGCGCAAGAATGTAAAAATTTTTGCCCATACCTTAGTTCAATAATTTCCTTTTGTTTATCAACTGCTTGAAGAGATAGTTTAACGCATGATAATTTATCCAAAGTTAATACTGGGGATGATTTCATTTCTTGTATGCAAAAACTCAAAAAGCTTGAGTTTGGCTTTGAGAAGATGATATTATTGCTTAGTCTGTCGAAATTTTCGAAATCTAGCGGAAAATGCTCGAACAGTATAGTCTCTGGCTCGCTTGACTTGATGTAGCAATCAGGAGGATCTTGAATGATATTTAAAAAATCATTTAAATTTTTAATAATTCGCATAGTGTCAGAAATCAATATTCCTCCATATTTATGCAGTGCTAGGATTCTGCCAATAAAGGCTTTTTCTATATTGAACTCGCAAGAATTGAAAACTTGCTCAAAGTCGGGGTAGTGTTTTTGGATTAATTTTAAATACAGGTCTATATCCCATTCGATAATTGAGACGTCATTCAGGTTTTTCTGCATTTCTTCAATAAATAATTCTGCATGAGGGTTTTGCAGCGCCCTGCAGACGTGCACGTGAGTTTCGTTTGTCATTATTGTTAATTACAGTAAAACAAGGCCTTGGGCGAAATTTATTTGCATTTTTTTTAACATGAATAAGCCTCATAATAATTATTAATTGATTTTACAGGTTATATTAGATATTTAATAAGTAAGTAGTATGTGTCATTTTTTTTATACTAAAAAGTGTATATAATATAGGTATGAAGGTACAAGGTTTAAGTTGGCAAGCTAAGAATGGAGTTATTCGAGAAATAATAAATCAGGATATTCCATTTTTGGCGGCGAGCATGATTGAAGAAGACCGTGAGTCTTGTAGAAGAGAGGGATATGGCGAGAATACTTTAAAGGCGGTTTTAAGTCATGTTTTTCACTCTTCATTTTGTTTTAGCGCCGAAGATTCTCGTGGAAGATTAATTTTAAGTTTTGGATGCATACCTCAAAAAGATGGCGTTTGTACGATATGGAGTTTTGCAACCCAAGAGCTTTTGAACATAAAAAACTCTATAGACTCTATGGAATTTTTCTCTGTTTTTAATCAAATACTTGATTTTATAAATGATATATATCCAGTTATTATAGCTTATATTCATAAGGATAATAATCGCGCAAAAAAAAGAATGAGTTTTGGTGGATTTAAATTATCTGCTTTAGAAGGTGAAACCGCAGTTTACTTAAGGGATTAATTATGGGTAGCGACGGAGTTAGCGTAAGTTTTAGCATAGGCAAACCTAAAGATATTGTTCCTATTGTTCGCGAAGTTGGTGTTGAGATATATTCCGGACCCAGTGCTTCGCTTGCAGGAGCTTTACCCTCTTGGTCCGCTTGGTTCGCTCCAGCCGTGTCTTATCAGCTGGGTTCGATAGTTTTTTTTAGAGGAGGTTCGTCAGTTTATAAACATAAGGAGACTGGTTCAGCTATAACTGAAAGAGAATATAACAATCTTAAACTTGTTAACCAAGCGCAATATGAAGCAGTGCCGAATTCAAGCGTGGTAGATCGCAGTTTGATAGAGTTTTTGCAATCAAATGTAAGATACGGAGAGCGTCAAAATGTTGGTGATAATTTACAAGACATCTTGGGGTACTTTCCATATTCAAAGGAGAGTCTTTTCGTTTGCACTAAAGATGGAGCAAAACTAACCGTGAAAGAAATGGAAAATGATAACCAAAGAAAAAGTGGTGGATTTCATAGTTTCGCAGAGCTAGAACTAGATGGTTGGGAGACTGGTTATAACGATGAACTTACTGCTGATGGTTTAGTTGGCTCTGGACGTTCGACTCGTAACGATTTGCCTATCGAGCATGATGAAATAGTCTTGAATCTTGCAGATATTACAGCTGCTTACGTTACAGAACAAGCTATGAATAGCGTTCAAACAGGATATGGAAAACCTAAGATTGTGAAATGTAAAGCGGTAATGACTCCTTCAAGCTCAAGTCAAATAAGGATTTATTCAAAGATAGATTCAAGAAGAACATTAGCTAAGCCAGCTGGTGGCGAAGAAAATTATGATTTGGGTCCTGCGGAGTTTGCCTTGGTTCCTACTGATCAAATTTCTTTTGGAGGAGGATTAGTTAGAACCCCGAACTCTCAATTAGTTGAACATGATGGGGAAATTGCAAGTGGGTTTGACTATGATGAAAATGTATTTCTAGAAACACTGCCTCACGGCTATTTAACTGGGCAGACTGAAGGAGAGCCTTTTCACACTCTACTACAGGATCGTACCGAAGCTCCAATAGATCCTAGACATGGTAGAGCATCAACTTCTTTGAATGCATTTTTAGGATCAGTCTACAAAAATGCTTATCCCATGACTCGAGATACTAATATAACTTACTGGGCAAGCGGAGTTGAATATACGGAGGGGGAAGTTGTAAGATATTCATTAACTCAAGAAGATTCTGTATTACAACCTGTTGAAAGATCTCAAAAAGATTTTATGTGGATATGCAGGCAAACACATACTTCTTCCAATAATAAACGCCCGCCTTTCACTGTGGAGGATACTATCACAGAATATTGGCAGCCTTATTCAAGGCTTATTAATAACCCTAATTCTTCAGTCAAAGACTTGTATAATTTATATCGTGATTCAAGTTCTATTTTGCCTTTATCTCCCTCATCTGAGAGCGGATTAGGCTTGGGTCCTAATCCGATAGTTACTACTGGACGAAGAAGAATGTCTGATATTATTGGTGGTTCAAGATTGTATGGACATTTTACATTATCTCCAATGGGTGGACAAACATATATTTACTCGGCACAAGGTCACAAATGTAAGAGAACCGATGCGGATGGTTGCAAGTTCTACTCAACGAGCAGTAGATCAACGCTGCCTCCAATAGGACGTGCGGAAGCCGGTAGGATACAGAGAGAAATACATTCAGGCAGCACGGATTGGGCCGCTTATGTTACAGGAAGTAAGACTCCTGGCACCGGACCAGGTTATTTAAACTACAGAGGAACTCAGAGGAAAACAGATGAGGAGGGTTTTGATTTAAAATACATGGCAAATCTTGATTTGTGGCTTTTTCCTAATAACTTTAAAAAAGATCACGGAGGACAAATTAAATATGCTATTAGTTTTTTTGATCATGTTGATTATAATATTTTGGGCGATTTCGGGGTGCAAGTTAAAGGAAGAAGCTGGCTTAGGCGGTTATTTTTTCCTTTATACAGAAGAAGCAGAGGTAAGGGTAATTGGACTCAAAATCAACAATTTACTAGACAGCATTTTCAGACAATCACAAAAGATCTAGGAGGATTTCAAGCTGAACACGATCCGCATCTTTCTAGAAATATATCTAAAGGATTGGATGCTAATGACGAGCCTAACATAGATCAAGACTCAGAATCAGAAAGTGATATTATACGTTATTGCTTTAGATATTTAACATCTTATCATCGGGACAGTGGAGTAGCAAAAGGCGAGTACTTAGTTGGGTACATGAATCCTTCTTCTTACAACGGTTACTATGAAGTTACTATTCAAGATTTAAATTCCGGCACGATGGTTCGTCCTAGCGTTGATTTTTCTGAAATGGCGAATATGGCTATGCCGAACGAAGACGAAAAAGATTCATTTGGATTTACATGGAATACAAGCGCTAAAGCTAATCAGGAAAGTAGAAATCAGTTTCATTATGAAATGTGGAAAAAGTATAATGAAGAAGCTGATAAAATTGCATCTAAATTTAATTGGGCAGATCTTGCAACTGGCGACCCGGATGATGTTTATAGACAAATAGAAGCCACCGACAACAGCAACGTGTTAAATTCAAGCCTCGACTTGTTAACAACTAGAAATTGGTTTAACTGGTTGATACTTGGACCTAAAACAGTAGACGTAGAAAATCCCCAAAATAATTACCCTCCTTTAGTAATGAATAGTATGGAAATTGATCAATTTACATTTAATAACATATGCGGAATTGTTCAAACAGGTTTTAGAAATGTTGATCTTGGTCTACTTAATGATCGAGACGACGATGGATTGACCGAATTTTCTCTGCCTAAAAAATTAAACGAAGCAGCTTCTGCTGCAATACTTCCTGCTTCTGTGGACCCTCCTGTTGATGGACTTGGTGCATTTAATGTCAGTGAAGGAATCAATAAAATGCCTGATGATTTTCTTAATAGTTTGAAAGCTGGAAGCGTTTTGCATCCTGGTGACGCGATACTACCTGCAAAGTCAGTAAAGAATGATGGCGGCGAGTATCTTCCTGGAACAGTTGTAAGAAAAGATTATTCAGATGGTAGCACAAAATATTTCTACATACAAGAACCTACTGAGCCCGGTGATATAGTATAATGACTTCTAAATATACAGAAATTACTGGATCACCAATTAGATCAAGAAATCCTGACTCACTGACTCCTGCATTAACTCTTGGGCAATTGTGGCTAGGAGCAATACAATCTCCTTTTGTAGGTTTTGATTTAGACACAACTTATGACGCCATAAATAATCCCCAAACAGATTCAAATGGTAATTTGATTGAATTTATTGGTAATGATATTGAAGGTTTAAAAATACAATTTGCATTTTCGTGGAAAGAATTAATGGACTCTAGGTTTGTTGTTAATTTTTTCTCGGGATACGGGCATTTTTTGCCGACATGGAATCTCGCTAATAATTCATCCGGAGATTATACCGCTGGATCTCCTGTTGGAATTACTGTGTCATATTTAGATGAAGCATGGACTCACTCTTATCTATGTAAATTTAATCCAGTTGCAATTCAAACCCAAAACGTTCCAAGCGGAGATGTTCCAGGATTCAAATCAAGCGGTCACTGGCAGTGTTGTAATACAAATACAAAATATTATGCTTATGGTTCTTGGTACGAAGAATTAACAAATGACCCAAATGATCCAACAAAAATAGACACGAGTTTGTTTCCAACTAATATATCTAGCGACGTAACCGTAACCTCTCATACGAACCTGAACTCAACCAAGAAAATTTTTGCAAGCACTAACGATTTAAAAAAAGGAAGAACCGTTATACTAAAATCCGATAATGCTATTTTTGTTAATCCAGAAGACACTACATCTTTAATGGCAGAAAGAGAATTTGTTGTATCTGAAATACTATCAGATGGATTTACAATTTTAAATCATGATGGTACTAATGTATCTAATTCAGACGCAAGTGATCATTTTAATCAAGTTAACAAAATGGATGTCAAAAGGTATGGTACTGGGGAAAAATTCAGAATTAAAGTGGGATCTTTTCCTTTATGGGAGGATCCTCGGGTTACTGCCGTAACAAAGCCGACTGGAGATGGATACGGTTCAGGAGGAGGTTCTGGCTTAAGATCTGCGACCGGCTTAACAACCGGTCCAGATGCAGGAAATGATTTTGATTGGGGAGCAGACTGTTTGTACATGATTATTAAAGTTACTGATTCTATAAAATATCTTGATCCTGATGGCAATACAGGAGATGCTACATTTCCATTTCAATCTCAAGAAAGTTTTAGTTCTGGAATTATGTTTTATAGCGCAGATGGTTCTGGAAACTACGGGCAAGCCGCGAGCTCTTTAGCTGTTAACGAAGATTATAATAGTGATACAAATAAAATTATTCATTTACCTTTAGATGTTGACGCTTGGGAAAATATTACAAATTTTTCAGCAGGGTCAAACACTACTCCGTTTTATACAGCTCAAATAGCACCCATAAAATCTATTATAGAAAGTCATTTTAGAACAGAATATAATATATTCAGTACTATCCAGAATAAAGAATCTTCTTTTAATTACAAATCCAGGTATATTAAACCAATAAATATTATTACAAGCCTAGAGCCTAGCGGAGAAAAAGAATATGAAATGCTGCAAAGTGCAGAATTTTCTGGCGCAGAAATAGAGGCTCGTAATGATCGCGGCGTTGCAATTCCAGGAACAAGTTTATCTTCTCTTCCGGCGAACATGGATACAGAGCAATATAATAGAATTGCGTATTATCCTAATTCCGAGGGGGAGCCAGATTTCAGTTCTCCTAGGTTTCCTAAGTTTAAAGGATTTTCAGGTGATGATGGATCAGATTATCCAACTATTCTAACAACAAATACTACACCTCCGTCGGAAGGTGATCCTGATTTTACGCCCACTAGCGCTTTAAACCCAGACACACATAGTGGTCCTTATCAAACAACTAGAGATACTTACGAAATTAGATTGCAAGATTATGTTAAGCGAGATATTTTTCCTAACGAAGTTTTTTCCTCAAGAACCTCAACGCTGAGAACTCTTGTGGGAAAATTAAAAACATCATTAATTTTTACAAAAGCAGAATACATAGATGTCTATGGGGTAGAACCCCCAAGAGATCAAATACAAACCGATCAAACTCGATGGCCAGATTACAACGATTTTGGACTAAATACTTTACCAAAGCAAACATTAATTAGTAATCCATTAGAAAACTTTATACCAAATTCATTGGTGGCTGAATTTTGCAACAGAGCAAGAGATGCTGTAGGCTTTCAATGGGATCAAGCTGCAGAAACTAACCTTTTTCAATGGAAAGATAACAATAAAAATCAAACTTTAACATTTTCTGGTGCAGATGTAATTGATTTTCATAGAGTAAACACAAAAGACATTGAATCAACTTTAAGTCCACAAGTTGATTGCGGAACAACACTGGCAAAAACCAACCCCGAAGCAAGCCTTGTCTCTTCTAATTTTGAATTAGGCGCTAGAGTTCCCTTGTGGCACAAAGGCGTAAAAATTCCAATTTACTGTAGAATTCTTGATTATCCATTTGAAAAAGATAAACCAGCTTACTCTGCTAATTCTGGTTGGGCTAGCCAAGCTGCACAAGCAGCTGCTCCTGCTAAATACTTTTCCATAGGGTCAACATCTGAAACCGGGAAAGGGTTTGATGTTTATATTTCTGCTTTAGGTAATTTTGTTCCGGTTTATAATCAAACTACTGGGGAGCCAGAAAATCCAAATTGCCTTGAGGATTATAAAACATGGTATCCTCCTGGCCCGAATCAGCCTCAAGCTCACCTTGGTAAACTGAACGAATCTTTAACCAGTATTTATCACGTAGATAACAATGGAAATTCTCAATGTGTGATATATGATGCTAGTCAAGATGAGAATGAAAATACCCTATTAAAGGCATCATACAAAGCCGTTTGGGATAAAAATAAAGGTGGAATAATAAGATTTCCAGAAAACGTTTCAAAAAAAATAGAATTTAAAGAAAAAGATAGGAATTTTCATAAAATTGGTTATGTTCAATTTCCTAGAACACATGTAGTAACCCAAGCAGTTTTGAAAGATATATCTGTTCTTGGACTAAAGGTTGGAACCGAAGCGACTAATGTTTCAGAAGCCGCAACAAATCCTGATTATCAATGGACAATATTAGAAGATCTTAATGATGTTCCGTCTGCGAATCAGATCGAACCGCTTATGGACGGCATAGGCCGCGGAGGATTTAAATTTCTTGTTGATAAAATTAGGAATGCAATGGATAGAGAAGATGTGCTCCCTTTAACAAATAGAGACGTCAACAACCCAGGCGAATCACATGATCGTTTAAAAACTTTTCAACACAAAAGGCGCCCAAATGGAAAAATTATTTATCCATATGCTTCTGAGGGCACAGACCACACTCAAAACACCGATTCTACTTCGAACGATTTTGGAATGTGGACGTTAAGCTCTGCCGCTTATAACAACATACCCGAAGAAATAACAGAAGAAGAGTTTTATGATTTACCTAGGTTTCCTTCAACTGAAGATGTTGATGCAGATGGTAAATTTTTAGGAAATATTGTAAATCAAGAATGGTATTTTTCTACTCGACGTCAAACCTCATATGGCAGTTTTAACCAGGGTGATATATATATGTCTAATGCCAATCCAGATAATTCTATTGCAGATGCGGACATTGACGATTTGGCGATTGCGACGAATACTTTATCCAAGGAAATTGCTTCAATTGATAGAAGATATCTTGCAGAAACTTCTGCTTCAAATTTTCAAGTTAAACTTGTTGATCAGCCTTTTTTCTTTGCTCAAATTCCAAGTTCGACAAATTTATATGGAAATTTTAGAAAATCAAGCGATACCGAAACGACATTCGGTAAATTTTATTTTTATGCAGAACGCACGGGTACCAATTATGAGTATCCTAAGTTTCAGTTTGCTATACCCGCACTATTAGAATCCACAACTGATTTGCCAGTGTCAGATAATCCGGAGTTTCATTTAAATATGGGGAATGTGGAAGCGTTCTGGGAGCCGGATAGGTCTAATAAATCTTTTATTCGATCCATTAGATTTAAGCAAAAAAGTAGTGGATCTCCGACACACGATAATAATGGATTGTATACAATCAATCCAACAAACAATACTAAAATATTTTTAGCGTTAAAAGATAACATTGATGACGGAGCAGGATACAAGGCGGTTACTGGAGAGTGCGTGGTTAAAAATGTTCCAGGATTTACTGGTGATGAATTTAATAATATTTATTTAAATCCCGATACAGGTCGTGAAGATTTAGTTTTTTATGCAAACGATACTAGTGAAGTTAGGATTAGTACTTTGTTTCCGATGGTTGACGGAAGTAGTGGTAATAACTCTTCTACGGGAAATCGATTGGGACAATTGGAAATGTACCAACACAATTCTCCAGGTGCAAATACTTTCATTAAAAGTTGGGATATTACCGGCTCATTAAGATCATTTAACGCCTTTAAAGAAAGCGAACTTAACGGAGCCTCTCAAGTTTCATTTAGATTTGATGATGGAGTAGGACTAGATTTGCCAGACGAAGTCGCGGGTTCAGAATATACAACAAGCGGAAGATATAGGGTTTCTAAGTATTATGATATTAGGAATATTACTGCACCTACAATTAATATTGGAAATATGGAAAACTTTAAGGGAGGTATGCTGTGGGTATATAAGGATAAAAACTATACCTACCAAGGCTTAAGCGTGGTTAATCCTGCTGTACTAGATCCTGTGTTTGGGGAGGAATGGGAAAGTAACAGTAAAGTTAGATCGTTGGATGGGTCGGGAGATTTCATTTCCACGCTTTATAATGGCGCTAGCTCTGGGTCTGGTTACAATGCAAGTGGACAACTAACTCTCGGTGTGACTAAAAATAATCTTGAAGACAATTATGAAAACACAACATTCGAGCTTTTTGACGGCGTGGGGGCAACTTTTACAAGCGCAGGAACGGTTGCCGACTCAGCACCAACCTTGCAAATTAATACTCCCTCGATCTCTGGAATTTCAATTAATTTAGGCGAAGGTTATACTCTATATAATGGAGGTAATTTTAACATGACAAGCTCAACTTTAACCGCTGAAGTTACTTTTAAAAGTGAAGCGTTAAACTACCCAACCGAGAATTCTGGCAGCATATGGTTCACTGACGAAGGCTTATTAACTTTAGACGCTACTGATTCTTCTGGATTTATTACAAATCATGTACTGTCAAGAAATGTGAACAGTACTGGCAATGGAACTTCTTCTCTTGCATTTTCTAACGCCTCAAACCTGAGTAATCTTACCGCTACAATTAACGATAATATTTCAACTCAACCAGCTCAAAATATTACTTATACCGGTTCGGTTAATACAAGTACTGGTCATAATATTGATGATGTAAATCGAGAAACCAATAGGTTCTCATCAGGTTTTTTGCGGCAGGTCCTTGCGTTTATTAATCGAGGGCTCAGTTTTTCATCATATAATAACGGATTGCCAACGGTTGGTTATTCTGGTACAGCTTTGCGGAGACTAGATAGCACCACCAATGTTTACGCCTGCGCTTCTGAAGGCGTAGTAGGTAATCAGTCTGTTTTCTTTTCTGAGTTAGACGCAATTAAGGTATACAGACTAAACAATATGACCGCTGCAACTTGGGCACTGCAACCTTTTGGTCAAACATCTTTGCATTTTGCTGGCGTTGGATCTGTGAGCAGAGTAACTACTCAAAACGGAGCCAGAGAGCGTAATGTATGGGCATTAGATAATACAATAATTACCAGCGGAAATCATACTTCAAAAAGAGGTGGCATGGCAATTTGCCTTGCAAGCGATGCAGCGCATAATCAAATGACAGCCAATACTAATGCATTGCCTGTTTATTATACCTCCACGAACCCTATGTGGTTTTATACTGATTCAGCTCTAAGTTCAATCGTCAATCCGGGTTCTGCAAACGAAGGAAGATTACATAATTCTCCTCAGTCCAATTATACAACAACAGGAGTTACTTCAGAGACCGCTTGGACTCGGCCGCATGGCATTCATTCAAATGGAGAGATCAAGTTCTTAAGCGTCAATAAAATGAACGGCTGGAGAATGCTGCCTCATCATCGTCATGCAGCACAAATGAATGCCGGAAATGATAGCAGTTGGTTTAGCGAATGGTCTTCTGGCTCAAGCTACCAAGTTGGATCTATAGTGTATTACAGCTGGAGTGACGGAGGGTTGGTGTCTGGATTTACTCGTTATTACTATCGATGTGTTCAGGCTCATACGTCTAGCGCCAGCAACATTCCAACTTCGCAAGCGAACAATCAATTTTGGACTCAGTTTGATGAATACGATGAAAGAGCGGCGGATTTTATTGACAATGAGGCTGTAGGCGACCAAGGTTTTCAAGTTATTTGCGTTAATCAACCCGGAAATTTAACTAGCGGTGACAATGCCTGGGGTAATTTGAGCTCTTTAATATTCACCGGCCCAACAGGGCTTACTAATAGTTATACTGGTCGTCGACCCGCAGGTTATCATGCATTTCAAAATTCAAGCTCGGTTACTAGAATAACAAAAATATTGGCTGGAGTTTTTCCGGGCGTAACTTATAGATTATATTTTACTGCAGCATATCGACCTATGTATTGGCATCAAGGATGTAGAGTTTATATTTCTGAGCAAAAAACAAATTCTTATGCTGCGTCACAAACTAGAAATCACAGTGACGAAGTTGAATTAATTGCGTATGGTGAATTTACTCACGAGCGGGCAAGATCGATAAATTATAATATGATGAATTTTAATCGAGACGGCGCAGGACAAATTACCAATTTTACTAGAGCCAACCCTTTTGATCAGAACTCTACAACCCCTGGAGTTGGTGCAATTGACGATACATTAAGCAGTAGTAAGTTTAAGGTATTTTACGTTGAGTTTACTCCAAAAACTGGTGGTACTTCAGTAGAAGTAATGTTCGAGACGGCGTTCATGTCTACCAACAATACTAGGCCAACAAATTGGAAACAAATAAATCCAGACGATTTTTTTATTGAATCAGAACATTCAACTTTTAGGCATAATTGGGTAAATAGATTTCAAGGTCCATGGGAATTTCCACCCGTAGACCCACAAGTTGCTGGAACTAGTGGTTCAAACTTAAGAGATGCAACCTGGTTTCTTGATGATGTCTGGGTTACTTGCACTAAGCCTTGCTGGAACGAACCTGCAAGATTTGATTTTAGGGATATCAAACAAGGAGGTTATCATCTTTCTATAGACCAGGGAGACCATTTTAATGTAGGGCTTTCTGGCGTTATACTGAAAAATAACGGTTTTGATCAAATGAGTAAAATTTCTGATGCAGCTTATTTTAGAAGTAGTTTCACCACGAATGATAGTAACGGATTTTTTCGATCTGATCAACAATACGACGTTCATATTATTCGGCAACATTCTCATATTCAAAATTGGGATCCTTT
>MDTB01205204.1_pt1 | contig 15757 bp, 18 predicted proteins | sample 811161 | NCBI WGS metagenome assembly MDTB01 (sample SAMN05326650, study PRJNA326480) | marine metagenome | isolation source: seawater | place: Mediterranean Sea | collected 2009 | reverse complement strand
GTAACCCATTTAGGATTTCAGTGGGATTGGGAAACACGTCGTTTTTTTACCATGATAAAATTAGATGCAATATCAGCACAATCTATTTTAACGAGCCGTGTGGGAGTTGCCCCCTATTTAGGTGCGTATCAGGACTTGCATACTTGGGTTATGCTTGAATATCAATCTAGCCGATTTGATGGCCGATATCGAAATATCTTTACGCCATTGGTTCGTTTATTTAGATCCGAGTATTTATTTGAAATTGGTTTTGGGGAGCAGTATTTTGTTACTGCTATGGTTCATTTTTAAATAATATGATGAACAAAATAGTTTTTTTTGGGTTGTGGTTTACGGTGTTGCTTTTCTCTGATTCAAACCATCGTGTTGATTTTAACATTGCTAATATGGATTGTGTTAATTGTCTTAATCGAGTTCAAACTGACTTATTGAATCAACCTCAAATTACATCGGTAAATATTGTTTTAAGTTCGAAAAATGTAACGGTTTATAGTCGGGAAAAATTATCGTTTAAATCATTTACTCAGCCATTGATGGATTTAGGCTATAAAGTGAGGCTGATTCAAAAAAAAGATACAATCGTTATAACTGCTAATGGAATTGTTTGTTCATTTTGTATTATTGGGATCCAAAAGCAGTTCCAGGAATTATCATCTGTTCAATCTGCTAAGTTTTTGATGGAAACAGGTGAATTATTAATAACCCTAAAAGACAATGACATTTCCAACAAAAAGATTAGGACAATTTACGAAGATGCTGGTTATGAAGTTAAATCAATTGTTCGTAAAAAAATCTAATGTTTGTTTACATTGGTTTTATTGATACGTTATATTTTGCTTGATTTGTAAACGCTTGCCCCAATTTTGTTTGAATTAGTTGTGTCATTTTCGATGTTGTGTCTAACATGATGTAATTATTTTTAATCGTAATTTTGTGACACAGTTTTGATGACTTAAAAAGATAGGCGTATAAAAAATCAATGTTTTTATAGTATTTGGTTGGATAGCCATCGTTTAAGCTCACTGGTGATGGCGAATTTGTTGAAATGGTAATGTTATAGCACGTATTTCTTGGTGCATTGGTTATTATTTTAATAGTTTTTTTATGCGCTGCATAAGCATTGTTTTGGAGAAGAAAAAAATGAAATATATTTATGATTGAGCAAACGGATATTAAATAGAGTAAGATTTTTTTTGACATAAATCGCGTATTTTTCCATGGTATTTCATTTAAAGTAAACGCCGTTATTAATGCCAAAAGAATTGTATATCCGTGTAATAAACGCGGGGCATAATGCGTTAACAAGCTTATTGACGCCAAAAAGGATATGCATGTTATGCACAAAAAAATCAGGATTAACTTTACGGGTTTATCCATGGTTTTAAGATGTTTAATTAATAAAAATATCAGGGTTAACCCACACAAGCTATATAGCAATGACCCAATAAAAATTGCCCCATGTAAATTTGGTAAGATATTTTGAGCTACATAATAAATAAATCGTTTTATAATATCTTGAAATTCAGGTGCACGTTCAATCGTTGCTATTTTTTTACTTAAAACATGGTTGTAAGTAAATAAAGAAATGATTACTGCTGGCATAATGCTAATACAATACCCAAGATAATAACGTTTCCACCTTTTTAAGAATGGTTTGATTTTGTTTTTATTATGTTGCCCCATTAGCAGTGGAAAAAAGAATCCAATGCTTATATAAAAGATATTCACTTCATAAAAAGAAATAGCAAGTAAGCAAAGGATCATTGAATATAGCACTCTTTTTGTAGCCGCTTGTTTAAGTTGGTTTAGTTGATTGATATAGAATAATACAATAAATAAACTTCCGATTACTCTTATGCCATTGGCGACATTTGCAAAACATTCGATGGCTGGTTGTTGTAGTAAAAATAGTGTTGCTCCCCAAAAAGGTATGTTAATCGTTTGATTTATTTTAAGACTAGCAATTAGTTTTTTTATGAAAAAATACAGTGTAATTGATGTAATAAAATGAATTACATAAATGAGAAAGAATGGAACATTGGTTGTTAGAGATAAATTATTAACCCCAATTAGTTTGTATAGTAAATAAAATATGGTTCCGCCAATAGGTGATCGTTTAAATTCTGCTGTATTGATTACGTTTGTTTTTAATATGTTAATTTCTTTAATGGCCCATAAGTCATCGCCTTGAATGGGTATTTTAAACAGTATAAGTGGTATAACAAATGTGATTAAAAATAGGGTGAATAGGCTAATAATATCGGCTTTATTATCGCGTATTAACTTTATAATCTTAGACATTATATTGAGCGAAATGTTACGTTGTATTTCGATTTATGATTAATTCCATTGAATAGTTTAGATTCTAATAACTTTTTTATTTGAGATGTTGTAGTTAAAATCGAGTAATTATTTTTAATCAAAATTGTGTGACAAAAATTTGGTTGATCATATACATAATCAAAAAAATAGGAAATGTCTTTTTCTGGGATGTGATCAAATAAGCGGACGGGTTGAGGTTTTGATGCGATTATTTCGATGATGCTGCATTGATTTATTTCATTTGAAATATTGATCGCTTCTTTGGTTTTATCTAAGGCCGCATAAGCACTATTTTGAAGCACAAAAAAATGAAGAATATTTATAATTGATGCAATCATTATTCCATACGAAATGCTATAAAGTATGATGTTGTTTTTTTGAGTTCTTATGTTAATTGATTTGATTTCATTCAGACATAGCGTGATTAAAATGGCTAAGATTATGGTATAAGTGTAGAGTAGTCGTGGTGCAAAGTAAGGTAACAGACTAAGAATAACTTTAAACCCTAAACTGATGATTACAAGCCCTCCAATTAGTTTTATTATTGTAGAAGAGAAATTGCGTGATTTTTTAATGACCAGCATCAATAAGCTAAATAAGCAGATTAAAAATATGATGGATCCTAAGAAAATTGACCCGTGGATATTCGGTAGTACATTTTGTGCTATGTAATATATAAAACGTTTGAACACATCTTGAATTAATAATGGTTCTGCAACATTTTCACTTTTTAAACTTAGAAGTGTTGTAACGGTGATTAGAAAATACACGAATGCGATCGCAATGCTTGTAATTAGTGAAATATAATATTGTTTCCATTGTAAAAAGAAAATCGCAATTTTTGATTTATTTGTTGCTATTTTTTTAATGCCTATAATTGTTGGAAGAATAAATGCAATTCCTAAAAAGAATATATTTACTTCATAGAATGAGAAGGCAAGGATACTTAATAGCATTGAATATAATGTTCGACTTATTTTGACTTCGTTTAATTGGTTGATTTGATTTAAAATAAATAAGACGACACACAAGCCCCCCAATACGCGTGCTCCATAGGCAATGGTTCCATAACATTCAATTGCAGGTTGTTGAAGTAAAAATATGGCAGCCCCCCACAACGGCATGTTTATTTCAGACTTGATGTTAGACAGTGATATGATTTTTTTTATTACATTATATAAATAGGCACTCGTAAAAAAATGACACAAGAAAAAAATAATGAAAATATAATTTGTTGTAAGGGATTTTACGATCAGATTTGATAATTTGTACAAATAATACAGCACGATTCCTCCAATGGGGGATCGTTTGAATTCTGTAAACTCTGTAATATTTAATTTGATGATATTGACTTCATTAAATGCCCAGAAATCATCAAGTTGGATTGGAATTTTAAAAATAAATAACGGTAAGATGAATACGGTTACAAATAAGCTAAATAAAATGAAATAATCTTTTTTTGATTCGTTAAACTTTGTAATCATTGGCCAACTTATTGTAAGTTATTTTCTTGATTAATTTTTTGCGTATCAATGTCGATATAACCTTCTTTGTTAACGTAGTACGGCCGTCCTGTTTGATCACGAATGATATTAAATTCATCGAGTTTTACGCTTGTTTGATCGACCCATGTGTATGTTTGATTGTTAATGAGTTTGGTTTCATTATGCCCAAATCTAGAGTTGACAATAATTTCTTTGTAATCAGGATTTGATGTTGGGTTTGCCCCAGATCCAGATACTAATAAATAAAGGGCGATTGCTATTATTCCCGCAATAATATCCATGTCTTCTATACTACCATTTTTTTATTTTTATTTTGGATATTTTAGTACCTATTGTTCTCACAAAAAAAAATGAGTATGATTTCATTATGAGTCAAGAATCAATACAATCCACAGAATCTGAATTTGAAATTCGCAAAAAAAAGCTATCGGTTTACCATGAGCAAGGGGTTAATCCATTTGCATATGATTTTGATCGATCCCATTATATTCAAGATGCTTTAGCACTTGTTGATGGTCTTCCTGCTGGTGAAACAACCGATCATCACGTTAAAGTTGCTGGACGTGTGAAGGCTAAACGAGGTCATGGTAAAGCTATTTTCGCCAATATTGTTGATCAAACGGGGGCTATCCAATTGTATGCTTCTGTAAACGATTTAGACTCATTTGATCAGTTTGAACTGTTGGATGTGGGCGACATTATTGGTGTTGAGGGGCGTTTATTTTGTACCCGACGTGGGGAGATTTCCATCAATATTGCTTCATTTACACTTTTAACTAAATCACTTCATCCATTGCCAGAGAAGTATCATGGTTTGCAGGATAAAGAAGCTCGATATCGTCAACGTTATGTTGATTTAATTGCTAATTCTGAGGTGATGGATGTTTTTAAAAAACGTTCTGATATTATCCGAGACATTCGAAATTATTTAAGTGATCAAGCATTTATTGAGGTTGAAACCCCAGTGTTGCATCATATTTATGGGGGAGCATCAGCACGCCCTTTTGTTACTCATCATAATGAACTTAAGCAAGATCTTTATTTACGAATTGCACTGGAACTTCACTTAAAACGGTTGATTGTTGGTGGATTTGAAAAGATTTTTGAAATTGGCCGTGTTTTTCGAAATGAGGGTGTTTCCTTCAAACACAATCCAGAATATACTTTGCTCGAGTTATATCAAGCTTACGCCGATTATTCAGATATGATGCGATTAACTGAACAATTACTACACCACTTGGTGGTTAAAACATATGGTTCTGAGACCATTGATTACCAAGGGAATGACATTAACTTTTCGTTACCATTTAAACGTATTACAATGCGTGATGCAATAAAAGAACATTCTGGTTTGGATATTGATGATGCTACAAATGTTGAGATGTTGACGTTACTCAAATCAAAAGGCCTTGAGTTTTCAGCGGATGCACCTAAGGGTGAGTTGATTAACGAAATTTATGATGCTTTTGTTGAAGATAAATTGATTCAGCCAACGTTTATTATTGATTATCCAATTGAAACATCACCTTTAGCTAAGAAGAATCGCAATCAGCCGGCATATGTTGAGCGGTTTGAATTAATTGTGAATCAAATGGAGATTGCCAATGCTTTTACTGAACTTAACGATCCAATTGATCAGAAAGAGCGATTTGAAGCTCAGAAGTTAGCAAGAGAGGCCGGTTTTGACGAAGCGCATCAAATGGATGACGATTTTGTAGAGGCATTGTCTTATGGTATGCCACCAACGGGTGGGTTAGGCATTGGAATTGACCGTGTTGTGATGTTATTAACCAATTCTGCATCAATTCGTGATGTTATTTTTTTCCCGCATTTAAAAACCATTAGATAATTTCGAGTTATTTTTTTTTATTATTTAGGTATAATATTAATTACTTATTTCTAGAATTATTAATTATTATGACTATTTTTAACCGTTTTATTTTTGCTGGTTTTGTTTTCTTCATGGCTTTGTGGGTGTTCACCACGAAACCGTTTAATTTGGGCCTTGATTTAAAGGGTGGGGTTGCGATTGTTCTTGAAGCTCAAGAAGTTGCCGGGCGCCAACTGACAAATGACGATATGTTGGGTGTTATGGATGTTATTCGTGGTCGTATTAATGCATTGGGGCTCACCGAGCCAATTATTCAGAAAAAAGGAATTAACCAAGTTATTGTTGAGCTTCCTGGGCTTTCTGATATTGATCGTGCGTTAGCTTTAATTGGTGAAACTGCTCAACTTACCTTCCATGAAGCTGAATGGGCGCCTCAAAATATTCAGCAACTATCCGATGAAAAACGAGAGCTTTTGCTTGGCAAAAATGTTGAAATTACGTATTTAAAACAGGTGTTACAAAATAATGAAACGATTTTACGACCTTTAATTTTGAAAAAGAAAGTGATTCAAGGGAGTCAATTGGCCGAAGCATTTGCTGGTACTGATTCTTATGGTCGTCCAGTAATTAACATTAAGTTTGACTCTGAGGCAACCGATATATTCTTTAATGTTACGAAACGAAGTGTTGGTCGTCCAATTGCAATTTTGTTAGACGGTGTTCCAATTTCAGCGCCTAATGTTGATGAACCTATTATGGGTGGAAATGCTGTGATATCCGGTTCATTTACAGCTGAAGAAGTGAAAGATTTAGTTATTAAACTTCGTGCCGGTTCGTTACCTGTTCCAGTTGAGATATTATCCAATCGATTGATTGGTCCAACCCTTGGTTTAAACTCGATAGAAAATGGAAAACTTGCTGCGATGATCGGTTTTTCAATGGTGATTATCTATATGATTATTTTCTTTCGAGTGTTTGGATTAATGGCTGTTTTTGCGCTATGTTACTATGCGATCTTAACGTTGTCTGTTTTGAAAATGATGGATGCTACATTAACGCTTCCTGGAATTGCTGGTTTAATTTTAACAGTTGGAATGGCGGTTGATGCGAATATTATTATATTTGCACGTGTTAAAGAGGAAATTCGCAATGGCTTGTCAGTGGTTGCTGCAGTAAAAGAGGGGTTTTCGAAGGCATTAATTGCTATTGTTGATTCTAATGTGACGACTTTATTTGCTGCTATGGTGCTTTTCTGGCTTGGTACTGGGTCTATTAAAGGTTTTGCATTAACACTAAGCATTGGTGTTATTGTTAGCATGTTTTCATCTTTATTTGTGACAAAATTATTTGTTCAGACAATTTTGACGTTTATAAAATTGCCAAAACGGGTATTAATGGGTGGTATAGCTAATGATTGATTTTATAAAAAAACGTCGATTTTGGTACAGTTTTTCATTGGTTATTATTTTGATTGGAGTAATTTCTATGATTTCTAATTATCGTTCAATGAATCATATTTTTAACTTAGGTATTGATTTTACCTCAGGAACATCTATTATTCTTCGGTTTGATAGTATTTCGGATCAGACGGAGGAGGGGTTGCGTAAGGCGTTGAATCAAGTTGATTTAAATAAACATACCATTCAAACATCGGGCAACAATGACATTGTTATAAAAACTGAGGAAATGGATGTTGAAAAAAGAAACCAATTATTCGATGCAATAAAAGCTAAATTAGGTAATTTTGATATTTTAGAAGTTGATATTATTGGTCCCTCAATTGGTGATCAATTAAGGAAAACATCATTTATTATTATTCTGGCTGTATCAATTGCAATTCTCTTGTATTGCACGTGGCGATTTGAACTTGTTTTTGGTGTTGCTTCAATAGTAGCCTTACTTCACGATACTTTAATCTTATTATGTATGAGTGCTTTATTTAAGTTAGAAATGAATACGGCGTATGTTGCGGCTCTATTAACTGTTTTAGGCTATTCTATTAACGATACGATTGTTATTTTTGATCGAATTCGTGAAAAGTTACGTCGTGAAAATTCAGATGAATTATCCAAGCAAACCTTAAATTTAGCTGTAAACGAGATGTTACCACGTTCAATTCATACATCAATAACCACTGGGTTGGTTGTTTTTTCAATTTTTATTTTTGGTGGGTTGTCGTTAAAAGTATTTTCCTCAGTATTAATAATAGGCTTAATAACAGGTACATATTCATCTTTGTTTATCGCAAGTCCGATGGTTGTAACAATTTCAAAATTAAAGGGAGCTAAAATTGGTCAGTAATTCATCATTATCAGAAAAAAATGAAAATCAATTGGTTGTTAGCCATTTGTATTTAGTAAAGTTTGTGGTTAGCCGTATGACCATGAATTTGCCGCCTGGTGTAACTAAAGATGATCTCCATGCAATTGGAAGTATGGGGTTAATTGATGCGGCTAAAAAATTCGATGTTTCTAAAGGTGTTCAGTTTAAAACTTATTCTGTTCCGAGAATCCGCGGTGCTATTTTAGATGAGCTTCGTCGGTATACGTTAGGTGGCCAAACATTATGCCGTAAAGCTCGCCAAATTGAACAAGCTACGAAAGCTATTGAAATTCGTAAAGATGGTGCGTCTGCATCTGATGACGAGCTTGCTGATGAATTAGGCATTAGTAAAGAAAAGTTAAATAAAATGATGACGGAAGTGTCGCGCTCGTTTCTAATTTCATTAGACGAACCAACGTATTCAGATAATTCTGCCACAAGTTTTGCTGATACCATTGAAGATCAAAAACTATTAACTCCGGATTTATTTATTGAAAATAAAGAACGCAAAAAAATGATGCAACAAGTGATTCAAGAATTGCCAGAGCAAGAAAAAAAGGTTTTGGTTTTATATTACTTTGAGGAAATGACGCTGAGGGAAATCGGGTTAGTTTTAAGTGTGAGTGAATCAAGAGTTTCACAGATTCATACGAAAGCCATATTACGTTTACGATCTCGATTAAAACAATTACACTATCATTAATGAAGTATTTAATTTTATTTTTATTATGTATTCAGACATTTAGTTATTCAAATGTGTTTCAATTATCTACAATTGTTGATAATTCTCAACTAATTCCAGTTATCAAGATTAATGGAAAAATTGTTATTAAGGTAAAGGATGTAGGAACTAAACAGGTATTTTCATCATCCTTTGAACGATCTGAAAAAATTTATGAGTCTTTACAACAAATTGGAGATCAAAAAACAAACTTAAATCGTATTAGAATCCGACGGAATAAAGCTGATTATGTTGCTTATGTGGATAATATAGAAGTTTATCGAGTTACACCGTCTGATGTGATTGGTTCAGACTTAACCGTTTACCAAATGGCGTCTCTATGGCGTGAAAATATTGTTGAAGCGATTAAAAGTAAAAATATTAGTCCTGCTGTTATGGTTGCCGATTTAGAGGCATCCTCACTTAGCTTATCATCAGCACCCTTGGTTTCCTTTTTATCTTTCTTTTCTAACGGCTCTATTTTTGTTTTAGTTTTTCAGTTTATTGTGTTCATACTAATACAAGTATTAGCAATTTTTGTTATTTTTCAATATTTAAATCGACAACAGGTATCTGCTTTTGATGATTTTAAAAAACGGATAAAAACATTGCAGAGTTCTCAATTACGAGATAAACATTTAATCGCAACATTAGAAAATCAAGTCAATCAACTAACACAAAAAATTTCACTTGAAGATACTGACAATATCTCGAATATTAATTCTTAAATTTGTTTATTTTCCAATACAAAATTTTGAGAAAATACCATCCAACAACTCTTCTGTAAACGTATCGCCCATAATATCTGATAGCTGATGAATGGCATCTCGTAATTCAATACAAATAATATCGAGTGTCGTTTTTTTATCAATCAATTCCAGGCTTTGATTTAAATACTGATAGGCTTGGTTTAGTGCCGTAATTTGTCTTAAGTTTGATAACATTTGACTTGCTTCATATTGGGATGGATCAATAAATGTGGATACCAGTGTCTGTTTAAGCTCAGTAATTCCTGTGCCAGTTTTACATGAAATGAAGCCATTTTTTTTCGGATTATTTATAAGATCTGACTTATTTTTAACATGGATGGTTGGTTTTGACTTTGATAGATAGCTGGGCCATTTAAATGTGTTTGATGTTGTTGCATCTTCCACAAGAAGATAGCCGTTTGCTGAAATCGCTAATTCTTTAATTTTTTGGATCCCTTTTTTTTCAATATCATTGGTCGATTCTCGAATTCCTGCGGTGTCAATCAATGTAATTAAAACCCCGTCATATTCTATTGTTATATCAATGTAATCTCGTGTAGTTCCCGCTGTATTGGATACAATGCTTCTTGATTCACCACTTAATTTATTTAATATGGATGATTTTCCTACATTTGGTTCGCCAATAATAAGAAAGGTTAATCCTTTTTTTATTAAAACACCATAGTCGCTTGCTGTAATTATTGGTTTAAGTGTTGTTCGGATATCGGATATATTGCTTTTAATTTCATCAGTATTAATTGTCCCAACATCATCTGGAAATTCGAGCGTGGCTTCAATTTTTTGCAATACCGTTAATATTGATTCTCTTGCTGCTCCAATTGTGGTGTATACTTTTCCTTTGTATTGATTTAATGCAATCCCATGTGATGCCTGGCTATTTGACTCTATGATGTCTAGAATCGATTCTGCTTTTGATAATGGGATTTTACCATTTAAGAATGCTCTTTGAGTAAATTCTCCGTTTCTTGCTAATCTGCAGCCTTCAATAGACGTTATTAATTTGATGAGTTCTTTTACTATGTAGAGACTTCCATGACAAAATATTTCTAAAAGATCTTCACCGGTATATGATTTTGGATTTTTATAAAACGCATAACAACACTCATCTAGAATATTGTCATCTTGATCCATTGCATGGCATGTTTTTATATACCGATCCCGTACTTTACTTGGCGTGTCTTTAAAAATATGTTCAATAACTGTTAATGTTTTGGTGCCGCTGACTCTAATTATCCCAATAGCAGATGGCACCAGCGGTGTTGATATGGCTGCAATTGTGTCTGAATCATGCACTTTTTCGTGAAAGGACAATGCGTCGATCATCACCTTCACCAATACTGTATGTTGTTATGGTTTTATGATCTTTGTATAAGGTATGAATCGCTCGGCGTTCGATTGCAGTCATTGGGAATAGTTCGATACTTTCTCTATCATCAGATAGTTTTTGCTCTAATTCCTTTGCTTTTGACTGTGCTTTTTCGACTTTTACTGAAAAATACTCATTACAATCAACAAATAAAGGCACATATTGATTGTACTTTTTTGCCATGTAAGATTTTAAAATTATTTGAAATGACGATAATGTTTGCCCATCTTTTCCTATGATGCGTGCTGTTTCAAATTCATCTTCAATCATTAAATAAATGACATCGTTGACATCGTTATTTATTGCAACGATTGAATTAAAATTCGCTTTTTCTAAAATGCTTTCAATAAATTCTTTGGCATCTTTTTTCATTTCTTGGGTTATTGATACATCATTCGTATCGGTTGTTGATTTAAATAAGTTAAACATATTATTTTGCTTCCTTTCCTTGCTTCATAATTAGTATTTGTTGTCCAGATGAAATTATTTGTGAAATTGCCCAATATAATAGCACCCCGGCTGGCATTTTGAATGAAATTACAACCATTAAAAATGGCATAAACATTAGAATCTTTTGTTGATTTGGATCGACAGTAGACATTTTTTGTCCGAAATACGTTGCTAATCCAATTACAATTGGTAGGATATATAAATTATCTGGCAGTGATAAGTTTGCCAACCAAAATGACGTTAAACCAGGGAAGACATCACTTTGGGAAATTAATTTTTCAAAGCTTGCCCCATTCATTGTATAAAATAATGCAAATAGAAACGGTAATTGTATTAACATTGGCAAACAACCGCCTACTGGGTTAATGCCGTGTTCTTTGTAAATTTTCATTGTTTCTGATTGAAGTTGTTGTGGGTTGTCCTTGTGTTTTTCTTTTAATTTTTTAAATGTGGGCATCATACTTTGCATTTTTTTCATTGATTCAAATTGTTGTTTCGTTAAAGGGTATAAAAGAATTTTTACAATGATGGTAAGCAAAATAATACCAAATCCAAAATTTGGATAAATATTATGGTATGCAAAACTAAGGAATGGGATCATAACGTCATTTGTTAAAAATGTAATTGGATTCATTTGTTTGTCCTTTCAAAATTTGGAACGTAGTCAATCCCGCCTTTATGAAACGGATGACATTTCATAATACGTTTAAATGATAGCCAAATTCCTTTTAAGTTGCCATGTGATTTAATAGCATCGTGTGCGTAATTTGAACAGCTTGGGTAAAATCTGCAATTATTGCCAAGTACAGGTGAAAGGAATGTTTGATAAAGTTTAATAAGGCCTAAGCTAATTGATTTCATTCGTTATATTCTTCTTTTTTAAACATAATAATAGCATGTCGTGGGTGTTTTTAAAGCTTGAATGCATAATTTTTTTGTTTGCTATAATGATCAAACTAAATTTTGGGTTAATTCTACGATTCATTTTTAAAAATGCTTCTTTTAATTGGCGCTTAACTTTGTTTCGATTTGGAGCAGATGTAATTTTTTTTGGACAAATAAACGCATAGCGTTGTTGGTTGTCGAATTTATAATAAATATTAAATAGTTCAGTCTTTGCAAGTTGACTTGATTTTAAAAAAATTGAAATATATTTTTTTTCAAATCGATGTTGAGATAATTTAATTTTCAATGATTAAACAGCGATTTTATGACGGCCTTTTTTGCGGCGATTGCTTAAGACACGTCGACCACCAACACTTCTCATGCGGACAAGAAAACCGTGGGTTTTTTTTCTTTTTCTATTATTTGGTTGAAATGTTCTTTTCATAATAATCCTTCTTAGATTACAGGATTATACTTCCTATTTGATTTTAAAGTCAATAGGCCCAAATGAATTTTAATGCCTTTCTTTCAAATTCTGGTAGATGGTTGTATTTCCGTCTATAATAAAACTGTTAAATAAAGAGGGAACTATTCATTGAATCAAATAGCAAATATAATTACTCTATTTCGTATCTTAGGTGTGGGCTTAATTTTTTGGATGACGCCCTACGTAACAAATTATACTCAAATCATCGTTATTTTATTTTATACATTTTTGTGTCTTACAGATTATTTGGATGGTTGGATTGCCCGTCGATTAAAAATTGAGTCTGAACTAGGTAAAATTTTAGATCCGTTAGCCGACAAAATACTTGTTTTATTATTTCTTCCATTGCTTGAAATGCAAGTTATAACATCATTTCCAGTATTTATTATTTTAGCGCGTGAGTTTGCTATGATGGGGCTTCGTGTTTATTCTGTTCAAAAAGGTGGGGATAATATTCCGGCTCAGTTTACTGGCAAACTTAAAACTGCCTTAACATTTCCGGTGTGCGGTATTCTTTTTGGTCGGGTTCCGGTAGAAAAAGTCGATATTCCTATATTTTTTCAACCCATCCAATTTCTTATCGACTGGGTGATGGTTTGGCCGTCTAGTATTATTTTGTTATTGGTTTATACGGTAGTGGCCATTACAATCTGGTCGTTTATTGATTATTTTGACCATTATTTTTGGGGGCTTTATTTAAAACGGTTTGAAAACAACGAAGATCGTGCTCGCCAGTCATTGCGATCATTAATTCCTAACTTTTTTTCAATTGCGAATGGTATTTTAGGTTGTTTTGGTATTTTTTATGCGCTTAATTTGCAATTTAGATTTTCTGCGCTCTTGCTTGTTCTGTGTGTGGTATTTGATGCGATTGATGGTTCAATTGCCAGAAAGTTGAATGCGACTACAATTATTGGGGCTCGTTTGGATACAATCTCTGACTTTATTAGTTTTGGTATGTTACCATCGGCTATTATTTTTGTGTTTTTAAAAGACGAGTGGTTGTATGTTGCGTTTGCATTGGCTATTTTATATACGTTTGCTACTATTTATCGTTTAATTCGTTTTGATGCTAGTGGTCATAGTGATTATTTTCAAGGTATTCCCTCGCCATTTGCGGCTTCTATTGTGATGTTTTCTACAATCTCAGTGTTGTTTAATTCATTTGAAATTTTTACAGGTGTTGTTATTTTAATGTCATTTTTAATGGTTTCAAAATTTCCTTATCCTCATCGTCATTTAGCATCGAAACGACGTTTTTTAAAATTTGTTCAATTTCCGGCGTTTATTTTTACGATGTTGTCGATGGCGATGCTAATTCGTGGGAAATCAGGTGTTAATTTTTATATTTACGACATATTGGTCATGATTTTTGCCATTTACATATTAACGCCTTTAATTTATTGGAAGGATGCACGTCATAATGTTGGTGGACGTTAGTGTTGTTATTGGATCATATAATCAGAATGATCGTTTAAAACGAGTCATTGAGGGGTATGTTAATCAGAAAACTCAATTAAAATTTGAGCTAATTATTGTTGACTCTTTTTCTAACGATGGTACAGATGAGATGGTGTCTGAATTTAAGATGCAGCAATTGCCGTTTAGTCTAAATTTTGTGCAACGAGAAAACCCAGCTGGAAAAGGTGAGGCGCGTAATGTTGGGGTTGCATCTGCTAAAAGTGATATTATTATTATTTCAGATGCGGATATGATTCCAAGCAATGGTTTTATTCAAGCGCATTATAAAGCACATCAATCATCTGATCATAAATGTTGTTTTGAAGGACTTGCTTATAATTTGGAGACGTATGATTGGCCACCTAATTCTGATTCCTTAACACCTCAGGTTCCAAAAAAATTTAAACAGGGAGACCGGTTGGATTGGTATTATTTTTTAACTGGAAATATTTCGTTTCCAAAAGCTTTATTTAAACTTGAAAAGGGGTTCTCTTTGGATTTTAAGTCTTATGGGTGGGAGGATCTTGAATTGGGGTATCGCTTTAAAAAACGTCAGATTCCGCTTTATTATTTAACAGATGCAATTAACTATCATTATCATGTAATTGACCCTGAAGAGGGGGTTGATCGAAAATATCTTATGGGGCAATCGGCCCAAATCTTTATTAAAAAACACCCGGAATTAAAGTTATTTCTTGGCTATAATCCTATTTCTTTATTTATTCGTAAGCGATTGTCAAAACAGCATCTATTGTATCGATTAATTTATCATTTTAAGCATTCTAATATAATGTTTTTACGATCATTTTCGCTTTGGTTCTTGGGTGAATTTAATTATTTGTCCGGGTTACTTAATTTATCTAGCGATTAAAATGCCGCCTTGCCGTAATGTGGGTAAATTTTCTTTTGTACCATCAATAATGGTTGATCCATGATTATTCGTTAATGGTTCTAAGCTTTTTGGGTGACAAAAATCAATTCGAGTTAACAGTTCTTTAGAAATCTTCGTTTGATTACTAATATTTGCACTTGTTGTGATTACTGGTTCATTTAGTGACTCTAAAATTTTATTTAGTAAAGGGTGTTTAGGATAGCGAATGGCGACGGTTGTGTCAGTTCCTGAAATGATTTTTGGCACGGATGGATCCTTATGGAAAATAATGGTCAACGCTCCAGGCCAATACTTTTCTAATATTTCTTTTGTTGTTGGTAATATATTTTTTGTGAGTTTGGTTAGGTATTCTTTATTTGGAATTAAAATAATAAACCCTTTATTTTTTGATCTTTCTTTAATCGATAGAATTTTTTCTGCATTTTCTGTTGTCATACGTGCAACAATTCCTGGAATTGTGTCATGGGGAATAATTCCAATTTGATTAGATTTTAAATATTCGACGTATTTATTCACAGGCTCAGTATATTTTGCTTTATTAATAATGTTAATACTTTATACCTGTCGGTGAGAAATTTACGAAATATTAAGTTTTGAAACATTTGATAGTCTTCAATTATTTTTATCATTTGAATTTGATAACTCATTCAAAGAATTTTATGATGCTGTAGATTTACTGTTCACTCAATGTAATTTTACTCAAGAGGAAACGTTAATTTCTTTAAATCGATTACTTTGAAACTCT
>MDTB01196365.1_pt1 | contig 15759 bp, 15 predicted proteins | sample 811161 | NCBI WGS metagenome assembly MDTB01 (sample SAMN05326650, study PRJNA326480) | marine metagenome | isolation source: seawater | place: Mediterranean Sea | collected 2009 | reverse complement strand
TGCGGTCTTCTAGAAGTGACATGACACACGTCCTCTTAGTTAAGTTGTAATTTATTCTGCATCCAAAAGAGCAAACCTAATGAGCGGTTTACTGACAGGAAGCACATTCTTCATAATCGATGGTCGATACAGCAACAGTTTTTGCTGTATCCTGATCAGTGTGCGCTTCACCATCATTCTTTTCAGCGCGCTGAATAGAAAGTGAACGACAATAATATAAACTCTTCACGCCGCGCTTCCATGCCTGATAATGAATTTGGTGTAGGTCGCGTTTATGAATATCGGCGGGTAAGAATACGTTTAGAGATTGCGCCTGATCGATTAGCGGTGCACGATCGCCGGCAAATTCAATCAACCATCTCTGGTCAATCTCGAAAGCAGTCTTAAAGACGGCCTTTTCTTCATCTGTGAGGAAATCAAGATGCATGACGGAGCCACCACTGGTCACGATAGATGACCAAGTATCATCATCATTGCGACCTTTTTCATCCAGCAATTTAGCTAGATGGCGGTTACGGACATTAAATGAGCCTGACAGCGTCTTATGCGTAAAGCTGTTACCGGCAATAGGTTCAATGCCGGGGCTGGTCCCACCACAGATGATTGAAATGGAAGCGGTTGGCGCAATTGCTGTCTTATTGGAGAATCGCTCCTGCATGCCGCATTCTGCTGCATCGGGACATGCGCCACGCTCTTCAGCCATCTGGCGGGACGCATGATCAACCTGCTCTTTAATGTGAGAGAAAATACGGTTATTCCAAACTTTCGCCATGACAGATTCCCATGGAATCATGTTGGCTTGCAAATATGAATGGAAGCCCATCACGCCAAGACCGACACTGCGCTCACGCATCGCGGCATATTTTGCTTTTGCCATGCTATCAGGCGCTCGTTGGATGAAATCCTCCAGAACATTATCAAGGAAGCGCATCACATCAGGTAGGAAGTTCGGGTCATCCTGCCAGTCTTCATATTTTTCGACATTTACAGATGACAAGCAGCAAACGGCTGTTCTGTCCTCGCCCAAATGGTCTTGGCCTGTTGGGAGGGTGATTTCAGCACATAGATTTGAGGTTTTAATTTCAAGGTTCAAAAGCTTTTGATGCTCTGGACGCTGATTATTCACTGTGTCCCGGAAAATCATATAAGGTTCGCCCGTCTCAATGCGTGCGGTGAGCATGCGAATCCACAAATCACGCGCCTTTACCGAAGCCTGGACAGAATTGTCTTTAGGGCTGCGAAGCGCCCAGTCTTCGTCATTTTCAACGGCGCGCATAAAGGCATCAGAAATCAGAATACCATGATGCAAATTCAAGGCTTTACGATTTGGATCTCCACCGGTCGGGCGACGAATCTCAATAAATTCCTCAATCTCTGGATGATCAACCGGCAAATAAACTGCCGCAGAACCCCGACGCAGAGAACCTTGAGAAATAGCAAGGGTCAGGCTATCCATGACGCGAATGAAGGGCACAATGCCTGAAGTCTTACCGTTTTGACCTACTTTCTCACCAATAGAACGCAAATTCCCCCAATAAGATCCAATACCACCACCCCGTGCGGCAAGCCAGACATTCTCATTCCATAAATCCACAATGTCAGAGAGGCTGTCATTGGCTTCATTCAAGAAGCAGGAAATAGGAAGGCCTCTGGTGGTGCCGCCATTAGAAAGAATCGGCGTTGAAGGCATGAACCACAACTTCGATATGTAATCATAAAGTCGTTGAGCATGCGCTTCATCATCACCATAGAAAGAAGCAACACGCGCAAATAAACTTTGATAAGTCTCACCGGGCATCAAATACCGGTCTGTCAGCGTGGCTTTGCCAAATTCAGTCAATAAAGCGTCGCGTGAGGAATCAATTTTTACGCTCGGACGGTCTTCAAACTGGACAATTTGATTGCCCCGTTCAAAATCCATCTGAGGTTGTGCGGTCACATCATGACCTTCAGCCTTACGGCTGCCCCTTAATTCCTGCGATGCTGTTTTCAACACATCCTGAACCTGCTGCTCGGCAGCCTCTGTCTGACCATCTTTTCTGTCAGTATTATTAAACATTCGCCCGTCCTCAGTGCCAAAGATAAATTTCGATTAGACAAAAATTCATCTTAATAAGCTGTGTATTGCCATCTTTTGAGCCTAAATTTGGGGGCAATTTACCGGCAGGTGCGTAAAAACACACCATGAAAAACGTCGATCATGGCCGAGAATTAGTCCCCAAATCTGACCCGTCATAAAATCCGACAAATCAGCAAAAACTACAAGATATAGTGTCTCAAACCATTTGATGCGTCAACAGGTAGTATATGTTTTTTTTTGTATTTTTTAAGACTTGCGCTCTAGTCATTGAAATTACAGGCAAATATTCTTAAAAAAAATTTCATTTAAAAGCATTCATGGTTACGAAACAATTGTAGTCACTTATCCACAGGTCATTTTGAATCAGTGATTTGGTCCAAACGGGTCAGAATCCATATAGCTGTGACGATATTTCCGAAAAAATAGATCGGCACAGACCACATGGCAGCTTTTTTCCAGTCACTTTCAACGGTAAAAATAACGGCGGTCATACAGACAACCCCAAGCACCAGGTCCAGTATAGTGACCAGCCCCCAGGGCTCAGCAAGCACTTTGTCAAAGCCACTCAACCCGACTGCCAGATAAGCCATCACACAAGCGACCAAAAAAACAGATAATGCAAAGCCAACAATAAGTTTTAATTTTTGAGACATGAGATCCTCCCCTTTCTTTCAAATGGTATGCAGCATTTCATCACTGCACAATTTCGTCACAATCAGGGACATAAAAAAACCACATCCCTCAACTAAATAATCATACATAGATGAACCGTGAAGCCAAAACCGTTCTCATTAAATAAGGAGACTCACATGATAAAAAATGAAAAGATGCACCAATCAATGCTCAAAATAATACCACGCGTGATATTAGTTCTTTTTATTTTTACCGGCGCTGTTCAACCCTCATTTGCATGGGACGAAAATGGCTATGTCAAACCTGATGAAACAACCCTAGAAAAACAACTCACCCCACTTCAATATTATGTGACGCAAGAAGACGGCACAGAAAAGCCTTTCGACAATTTATACTGGAACGAACAGCGTGACGGGATATTTGTCGATGTCATTTCCGGAGAACCTCTTTTTTCTTCAAGAGATAAATATAAGAGTGGAACCGGCTGGCCGTCTTTTATCCGCCCCCTGACACCTGATAATATTATCGAGAAGCCTGATAATTTTCTTTTCATAGAACGTACGGAATTACGTTCTAAATATGCCGATAGCCATTTGGGGCATGTATTTGATGATGGCCCCGCTCCAACAGGATTGCGTTATTGTATAAACTCAGCCGCATTGAAATTTGTTCCGGTAGAGGACATGGCGGCTGAAGGCTATGAAAATTATCTCGCGCCTTTTGAGACATCGGAGCAATAGAGGCTCAACCCATCAAGAACTCAGGCAGGCTCACCTGAAATCATTGCGGCAATGTGTGAGGCGACAGCATCGGGCTTTTCAAATGGCAGAAAATGGGTTGTATCCTCGATTGTTCTAAACGTCACAGGTTTACGGGTTTTCAAAAACGGCTTGTTGGAATAAACCGTTGAGCCTTTCTCAGCTTGCACCAGCACCACATTACATGTGAGGGCTTTGATGGCACGCGCCGAATTATGCCGTTGAGCAATGTAATTCTGTGCCTCCCATTCAGGCTGACAACAGAGACCTACACCTCCCTCTTTGGGCTCAATCGCCGATTCAAGATATGCATTGAGAAAACCTTCATCATCTTTTGTAAAAGCCCCACGCCCGTAATAGGACTGAGCAATCTCTGAACGAGATTTAAAAACTCTGCGGCGTCGGCTGGACCGACGAATGAGATGACCTACAGGATGCGGTAATTTGAGTTGATGTAAAAAGCCGGATAGCCAACCGAGATGATAAGGAATAATAACCGGATCGACGAGCACAAGCCCTTCGACAAGGTCAGGCCGTTCAGCAGCAGCAAGAATAGACGTTGTTGCGCCAAGACTGTGACCAGTGAGATAGATTTTTTGTCCGTGGCGGTCTGCGAGTTTCTCTACGAAACGAATCATATCGTCCTTGTAAGGACTCCAGCTTTTCAGTTCTTTCGGATTTGCAGACAGTTTGGTTGCACCATGACCGCGCGCGTCCCAAGCATAAATATGAGCTAGGTCAGTAAGTCTTGAAAGTAATGGGGCATAGGTGCCGCCGCTAAAACCATTCGCATGAGCCCAATGAATTACAGGCGCACTCTTGGGAGCATCCCAATGCAAGTAATTTATGCTGTCTTCGAAAAAAGCGTTTGGTTGACCGTGAAATGGCATCTGTATTTTTTAAGTTGCAAGAGGTGACATGATCTTCTCCACCTTTGTATATAAAAATTCAAGCTTATGATATTTCAGATAGATTAATTTCCAATCATGGCGAGATTTTAAAGTGGATATTTACCCAATAATAGAACGCCCGATATTAAAACATCACTTCGTAAGAAACTAATAATACTGCTCACTAAGCTCACTATGCAAATCGAGCCTTGCGTGATAAGTCATAACTTTGAGCCACAACACAACAAAACCAAATGCAAATTTACTTACCCATTGCAGAGACCAGCGTAAGCATTTACTTGCTGCTTGGTCTTGGTGGCCTTGTAGGCTTTTTATCCGGCATGTTTGGCGTTGGCGGGGGATTTCTTATGACCCCGCTTCTGATTTTTATCGGTATTCCCCCAACTGTAGCCGTCGCGAGTGAAGCCAATCAAATTTTAGCTTCCTCCATCTCCGGCGGAATGGCTCATTTCCAAAAACGCGGTGTTGATATTCGCATGGGGTGCGTTTTGTTGGTTGGCGGATTGCTGGGCTCGGCAGTCGGGGTTCAACTTTACGCTGTGATGCGCGAAATGGGGCAGATAGATCTTTTAATCTCTCTTTGCTATGTGGTTTTTCTTGGCGTCATAGGGCTGCTCATGATGATAGAGAGTATTCGCGCTATCCATGCCAGACAAATTGGACGCCCCATCCCTGCAAGACGGCCGGGGCAACATAATTGGATACACGGCCTGCCTTTTAAAATGCGGTTTAAAGTATCTCATCTTTACACCAGCATTATCCCGCCAATTCTGATTGGGTTTTTTGTCGGTGTGCTGGCAGCAATTATGGGAGTCGGAGGCGGCTTCATCATGGTTCCGGCGATGATTTATCTGCTCCGTATGCCGACAAATGTGGTGATTGGCACATCCCTTTTTCAAATTATTTTTGTCTCTGCAGCTGTGACAGTCATGCATGCTGTGAAAAACCAGACTGTCGATGTTGTGTTAGCCACCATCTTGATTATTGGAGGTGTCGTTGGTGCACAAATTGGCGCCCGTCTAGGACAAAAGCTCAGAGGCGAACAATTGAGAGCATTACTCGCGCTAATTGTGCTGGGCGTCGGCCTTAAAATGCTGAATGATTTACTTTTCATGCCAACCGAAATTTACTCCCTATCTTCTTCAGGGGTCATGCCGTAATGCGCATAGCTCTCAACATAAGAGGCTTTAACACATGCCTCATATTATTCATGTTGCTTGCCATTCCTTTGTCAGAGGTCAAGGCAAATGAGCTTGTAACCGATCTATCAACATCCGAAGTTGCCATTCAGGCAAATTTCGACGGAGAAACAGTTTTACTGTTTGGCGCTTTTGATACCTCGCGGAAAAATGCCTCACCGGATATCGTTGTGATACTGCGCGGGCCGGATGAAGCGTTAAAAGTTAGACGCAAAGACAAAACCTTCGGACTATGGGTGAACACAGAGTCACTATCAGTTTCTTCAACACCATCCTATTATGCAGTTGCCGCATCACGTGCGTTAGCTGATATAGCTTCTCCTGAAATTCGTCAGGAAATGGGTATCGGTCTAGATTACGTTCCCACAAAACTTGCTTCAACCCACGAAGATACCGATTTATTTCTGGAAGGCCTTATCCGCAACAAACAAAGCCGCAATTTATATTCCGAAAATCCGTCCGGCGTGAAAATAATCGGCAACCGACTTTTTAGAACCGAAATCGCCCTTCCCCCGGGTGTTCCAATGGGAATCTATGAAGCAAAAATAATTTTATTTGATGCCGGAAATGTTCTGAGCATGCAAAACAACACAATAATTGTCGGCATTGCTGGCTTCGAACAATTCCTTCATCGCTTGGCACATCAACTTCCCATCCTATATGGTATCACGGGTGTATTGATTGCTGTCTTTTTTGGATGGATAGCAACAGTCCTTTTCCGCCGCAGAAGTTAAAGCAGAAGCTAATAATAAGCGGGTTATAATAAGAGGTTTAATAATGGTGATGCATGGATGAATTCGGGTTCTCCCTCGGGGCGGCTTTTCTTGGAGGCTTGCTGAGTTTTCTCTCACCTTGCGTCCTTCCACTTGTGCCGGGCTATCTATGCTTTGCTGCCGGTATCGGCTTTGAAGAGCTGTCTGATGCGGATGAAAACGTCATTTGGGGGCGTATTCTCCCGGGCGCATTGGCTTTTGTTGCCGGCTTTTCGGTCGTCTTTATTTCACTCGGCGCGGGCGCGGCGGCAATTAATCCGTTTATTCTGGGTCATAAGGACTTACTTGCCCAAATTGCCGGTGTCTTTATCGTCATACTCGGTCTGCATATGGCGGGTATTTTTAGAATTTCTTTCTTGCAGCGCGAACTTCGCGTCACCAAACCTGTCAATAGTGATGAGAGTAAAGGCGAAAAACAGCTTTTAACCGCTTTTGGTCTTGGCTTGGCATTTGCATTTGGCTGGACGCCTTGCATAGGTCCTATTTTGGCAACCATACTGACCCTCGCGGCATCCAGCGACAGCCTTCAACAAGGCGTTGGACTGTTGGCTACTTATGCGGCAGGGCTGGGGGTTCCCTTTGTTTTGTCAGCTGTTGGCGTGGGGTATTTTCTGAAAAGCTCACCTAAAATCAAACAGAGATTAGGCCTGTTGGAAAAAATCACCGGTGGCTTACTAATTACAACCGGTGTGCTGATTTTTTCCGGCTCACTGCAAAACCTCGCCACATATCTTCTGGATTGGTTTCCTGCGCTCTCAACTCTTGGTTAATTTAAAAGATGATGGACGACGCCCAGAGTGACACCCTGAATGAAATCGAGACCATTCCACCTGTGGCTTTATGGCTTGGTGTGGGAGGGCTGATACCATTCTTGGCACCTGCATTGTTTATCTGGATGCCCCCCTCACAGGGATGGCAGGGTATTGCCGGAACTTTTGGCATGGTTTACGGGGCAATTATTTTATCATTTCTGGGCGGAGTAAGATGGGGCGGAGCCTTGCATCATTTGGACACCCGAACGTTTATATTGAGCGTTCTACCTGCTTTGTTGGCATATGGTGTTTTAGTATTTCCGGCTATCCCATTGGGACCACTACTCCTTGCCGCATGCCATAGTGTTCAGGGGCTATCAGATATCAGTGCTGCGCGAAATGGTATGCTGCCAGTCTGGTATGCCCGGTTGCGCGCGGGTCTTACGCTGGGCGCAGTATCGTCATTATTGTCAATTGCGTTAAATTTTTATCTCGCGGCTAACGTGTAAAACGATAACTTCGGGTCTATTTGGTCACAAAAGAACGAACGCCACCAAGATATAGTTGGGATGCAAAACGAGCTGTCTGAACAGGGTCAGGCGGAGTACGAGTCATCATTTCATCAAGTATTGAAAAGGCCGAGCCACTAATGGCGGACGTCATAAAATCCACATCCAAATCCGGAACAATGCCAGCCTGAATGGCTTGCAATAAATCCTCGCGCAACTCCTCAAGACCTGCGCGGGTTTGGGGGCCTGATAAATACCCTCCCTCGCGTCCACGATTTGAGCGAAGCAGACCATAATCACCGGGGTTATTGGCGAAATAAGAAAAATAAGCGAGGAAACTCGTTTCAATAAAGTCTTCAAAGTTTTTCGCATTGGCGCGGACTGATCGCAGGCGCGGGCGCAGTCTTTCACCAATATCGTCAATCAGTGCTTCAAAAACTTCTTCTTTACCCGTGAAGTAATTGTAAAACGTTCCGCTAGCCAAGCCCGTTCGCCGGATAATATCGCGCACAGTTGTTCCACCGAAACCAATTTCGGTAAAAACCTCGCGCGCAGCAATCAAGATAGAATCTTTATTGTTCGCGCGCGTGGTAGCTCTTTTTCCGGCTATAATAGCTTCGGTTTTAGACATATCCCCTCCGAAATGTCTTTTTACTATACTCTTTATAGGCTTGTCTTACCCTGAATTTCACACTGACAAAAGGGGCAGTACATTCTCTGGCGGTCGGCCGATTGCCGCATCATTGGGCGTTTCAACAATTGGCCGCTCTATCAAAATTGGGTTTTCTGACATTGCTTTGATCAAAACGGCTTCATCATCAACCTCAGCAAGGCTCAACTCTTTATACAATTTCTCATTTGTACGCATAGCTTCACGCGCTGTAAGACCGAGTTTTTTCAAAAGCGCTTTAATCTGCTTTTCAGTTAATGGAGTTTTGAGATATTCAACAATTTCAGGGCTGGTTCCTTTTTCTTCTAAAAGAGCAAGCGTCTGCCGGGATTTGGTACATCTCGGATTATGTAAGATTTTCACTTTCATTTGCGCCCCCTTCTCTTTTGGCTCGGTAAGGTTGTCATATGAAACATCAACCCCTATGGCATCTTCAAGCGATGCAAAACCCTCATCGCGCAATAAGTCTGCCAGTTCGCGTTTCAGTTTAGCTATCAGTCCAGGCCCCTGATACACAAGAGCCGTATAAAGTTGAATAAGTGACGCACCTGATTTGATTTTTTCCAATGCACCGGCAGCATCACTTACCCCGCCGACACCTATGAGCGTCAATTCACCTTTTGTATGTCTGTAAAATTGTCGCAAAACCTCTGTGGATTTTTGCATCAAGGGTCGTCCAGACAACCCGCCCTCTTCCCATTTATAGGGAGAGCTTTTCATCCTATCGCGAGCTATCGTGGTATTTGACACAATAAGAGCCGCAGGTTTCACCTTAAGGGCTACTTTAGCAATCTCGGCAATATCGTCATGTGTTAAATCAGGAGCCACCTTCAAAACAACAGGCACATCTCCCGCGACTTCTTTCACTTGCGTAATGATTTGTGTCAACGCTTCAGCAGTTTGCAAATCTCTCAATCCAGGCGTGTTGGGCGAGGAAACATTTATCGTCAGATAATCGGCAAGCTCTGAGAAAACCTCCGCGCCAATGCGATAATCATCTATGCGATCTGGTGAGTCCTTATTCGCACCAATATTTACCCCCACCGGAAAACCATGCGGCAGAAGGGCTTTATAAGAAGCCAATCTCGCTCGAACAATTTGGTGACCCTCATTATTAAATCCAAGACGATTGATAATACCCTCATCTCTGGTCACACGAAAAATGCGAGGCGTCGGATTACCCTCCTGAGGTTGCGGGGTAACAGTTCCGATTTCGGTAAAACCAAAACCCAACCGACTAACAGCTTCAGGTAACTCACCATTTTTATCAAACCCTGCCGCCATGCCAAACGGGTTGGAAAACTTAAGCCCCATTGCCGATACGGAAAGGATGTAGTCATCGCGACCGGAAGTAGGGATAAATTTACCGATTGTCGACAATACACGAACAGTCAGGCGATGAGCCAACTCGGCGGGTAAGCAAAAAATTAACGGGCGTATTATTTTATATAGTCGCATTAATGCTCCTGATGGGGCGTGTCTCTTGTCATATCTTCAGGAAAAATATGTTTACGACCGTTCAGGCGTAAAGGCCAGACTCTATCTGCAAGTCGAGGGTCCAATGGTGCATAAAAATGTGGAAACAAGGCATCTCCGCGCGAGGCTTCCCATTTTAATGCCGCGCTCAAGCTGGCTACCGGAAAGCGCACCAGCACCAGCCCGTCTTGACCAGCGAAATATTTTGCAGCTGTCGCCTCAACTTCTTCCGGCGGTGAGAAATGGATAAACCCATCTTCAATATCAAGCTGTGTGCCAGTGAAAATGCCTTTATCGGCGGCTGAAAGCCAATCCTGCTCAGGACATATTTTATAAATAAAAGTCGCTTTAGGCGTCACGCATCCATCTCATTCTTATTATTATGCTGTCCCTATTTATCACCGGTTAAATCACCATTCAAAGCTTGGTTAATCAACTCAACTGTGCGGTCCAACCCATATACAGCGATAAATGAACCAAAGCGTGGACCTTGAGACTGTCCCAACAAAACTTCATAAAGCGCCTTGAACCAATCCCTCAGATTATCTTCAAAATAGGTTTTACCAATCGCATAAACTTCGGTCTGAATCGTTTCCGCATCCAAGTCACCGGATAAATCATTAAGCTTATCCCTTAGAAATATCATTGCTTGTTTTTCAGTTTCATCCGGGGCGCGGTAGCTTTTCGTTGGCTTTACAAAATCATGATAATAGGCCACGGCATACTCTGCCATTGCATCCAATATGGGCAAATCTTCAGGTGATGCCTCAGGAGCATAATTCTTGATAAAGCCCCAGAGTACATTTTTATCATCAGCATTACTCACACTGACAAGATTCAATAACAGCGCAAAACTTACCGGCAAATCACCTGACGGTGGCTTACCGCCGTGAATATGCCAGACGGGGTTAGTAAGCTGTTCTTCTGGCGTTTGCGTGGAATACTTATTCAAAAATGTTAGATAATCATCAACATTTTTTGGGATGACATCAAAGTGTAACTGTTTGGCTTTACGCGGACTTTGAAACATATAAAGCGACAGGCTTTCTGGTGCGGCATAGGTCAGCCACTGTTCAATGGTCAAACCATTACCCCGAGATTTTGAAATTTTCTCGCCGTTTTCATCTAGAAACAGTTCGTAATTAAACCCTTCGGGTGGTGTCCCCCCTATCGCGCGACAAATTTTTGAGGAGAGCGTGACGCTTTCAATCAAATCTTTACCGGCCATTTCATAATCCACACCCAGCGCGACCCAGCGCATCGCCCAGTCAGCTTTCCATTGCAATTTACATGCGCCACCGGTGACCGGCGTTGTAATATCTTCGCCACTTTCAGGATGGGAGTAGCTTATCGTCCCTGCCGTTTCATCTCGTGCTGTTAACGGCACCATCAAAACTTTGCCACTCGTTGGGCAAATCGGCAAAAACGGACTGTATGTTTTGCGTCGTTCTTCGCCAAGTGTGGGCAGAATAATGCCTGTTACGGCCTCATAATTAGCGAGAATTTTAAGCAGTGTCTCATCCATGCGACCTGACGCATAATAATCAGTGGCACTGGCGAATTCGTAATCAAATTCAAATCTATCCAGAAATGTCTGCAGACGGGCATTATTATGTGCGCCAAAACTGTCATGTGTTTCAAATGGATCAGGCACACGGGTCAGGGGCTTTTCAAGGTGCGCCGTAAGCATGTCAGCATTAGGCACATTATCAGGCACTTTTCTCAGGCCATCCATATCATCAGAAAAACAAATCAGTCGCGTTTTGATATCCGTCGCAAGCGTCTCAAGAGCCTGGCGCACCATGCTGGTACGCGCCACTTCCCCAAATGTACCAATATGAGGCAAGCCACTTGGCCCATAGCCTGTTTCAAACAGCACATCGTCCCTGCCTGATGCCTCTAAACGTTTCAGGATTTTTCGAGCCTCTTCAAAAGGCCAAGCCTTGCTATCTGCGGCTAAAGTTTTCCAGTTTTCCAAGTCTGATGTCCTATAAAAGTTTTATTATATTTTAATCGGCAATATTTCAAATATATGCGAGAAACTAGCGATTGAGAAAAGCTTGTCAAACAACATTATGTTCGCCAACATTAATTTAAGGAAGGGACATGACTATTCACACCCCTATGACAGAACAGCAGGTTCTTATTCATCTCATGCTAGCTATGGCAGCAGCCGATGAAGCAATTAGTGATGCCGAGCTTTCGCGTGTCGAAAGATTGATTGATTTCCTGCCGGTATTTGAGAATTTTCCACCCGAAGATCTGGATATTGTCACCGACAGTTTTGTCGAATTAATGGCAGTGGAAGAAGGGCTGGACAGCTTAATGACCCTGCTCGCGAGCACCTTGCCTGATGAATTGCATGAAACTGCTTATGCCCTTGCTGTTGAAATTGCCGCTGCAGATTTGACAGTCACGCCCGAGGAATTGCACCTTCTCGATATGATCAGAGATTTTTTAAAAGTAGATAAGCTTGCCGCCGCCGCGATTGAACGTGGCGCTCGAGCCAGATTTCGAAAAATTCCCTCGTGACTCACGCCTCAAAAAAACAGGAATATATAATAAGCAAAAAGACAATTTTTCTATTTTTGTGAGTATCTAGATTTATTCTCTTTGCAATAAGTAGCACTCTCCGCATGTATCTGTAAGGCTGTGTGGCAGGGGGCAAGACAAATTGCAAGACGGGTTCCATGAGCCATCTGTACCAGTATTAAAACGGCTAAAAAAAACAAACATTGATATTCGTGATGTAACGCATGCTCTCGCCCGCTATGCGCCGGAAGACTCTTCCCATCAACCAATCCCGCCACGACTTGCAGTCATCATCACCCTAATGATCAGCTTGATGATGGGTGCAATTATCAATGGCAATAGTTTGCCTCTGTTTTTCATTAACCTTAATGCTTACCTCCTATTTCCCACTTTATGTGATGGCAATCTTGCTGGATGTGCGTACCCCTCTAACCCTTGAATTTCTAGTTGATATTCAACTTCCTCGATACACCGTCATTTTACCCTTATACAAAGAGGCTAATATGGTGGGACAAATTACCTACGCAATGAGGCAAATAAACTACCCATCAAAAAAAATTGAGTTTTTCTATGTGGTGGAGGAGTCGGACCTCCAGACCTATAAAGCTCTGAGAAAGGCTTTATCTGAAGCATTAGCCGACGGCATTGTGAATGAAAAAATTCTTGTTGTTCCTGATGGCATCCCCCGCACAAAACCGCGCGCCTGTAATTATGCCCTTGCCCATGCAAGTGGAGATTTATTGGTAATTTATGACGCTGAAGACATACCTCATAAAAACCAGTTGCGCGCTGCCGCTTCTGAATTTGCACGACATGAGAATATCAACGATAAAAGACTTGCTTGCCTGCAAGCCCCATTAGATATCAAGCTTGAAAGAAATGAGGGGTTTTTGGCGCGCCAGATGACTCTCGATTATTTACATCTTTTCAGATTTATTTTGCCTGCTTTGGTTCGTTTCAAAATCCCGTTGCCACTTGGTGGATCTTCCAACCATTTCAAAGTTAATGTTCTTCGGGAAATCTATGGTTGGGATAGTTGGAATGTGACCGAGGATGCAGATATAGGAATTCGTATGGCATTTCGCGGCTACACAACTGCCATGATTGACCCGCCGACAATTGAGAGCCCTACTCGAGATTTCTTGGACTTTGTCAAGCAACGTACCCGCTGGCAAAAGGGGCATTTCCAGACTTTACTCGTACTCCTGAGAAAGCCTTTAAAACTCATCAAAAAAGTCGGCGTGATAGGCTATATAGGCCTTCATCTCGTGATACTCACCCGATGTTTATATGGGTTGGGCGTATGGGTTTTTATCGGGGTTTGTCTTTTTAGCATTCCAGACATCCAGAGTCTCGCTGACTATCAATGGCAGCTTTTTGTTATTTTCATAAATTGGGCAATGATCTTTTATTCATATTTCTATGTCTGTCGTCGCGCAAAACGCTCCGACTTATACAAGGATATTTTCGGCTTATTTGTTATCTGGCTATTAGCTGGGTTCATCACCTGCCGTGCCATAGCGCAACTATTCTGGTCACCATTTACTTGGGAAAAGACTAATCATACCCACGTAGGCTCAGGCATGGATTAGGTTATAAACAGGCAACAAATATTACGGCTCTATTCTTGAATAAAATGCTTGGAGAGCCGAAGCCCCTGACGCTGATAATTTGAAGAAAGCGACTTGCCGTATAGCACTTCCGGCCTGTCAGTCAGGCGTTCATAAATTAGCCGCCCGATAACCTGTCCGTGCTCCAAAATAAAAGGTACTTCTCGCGAGCGCACCTCTAGCACGGCGCGGCTACCCTTGCCTTCTAGACCTGCTCCAAATCCCGGGTCGAAGAACCCTGCATAATGGACGCGAAACTCTCCTACTAATGGGTTAAATGGAACCATTTCCGCCGCATGTGTAGGCGGGATGGAAACAGACTCTCTAGAAGCCAGAATGTAGAATTCGTCTGGGTCCAGAATGAGTTGGTTCTTGCCATGATTATATATGGGTTCCCAATATTCGTTCATCGGAAGAGCATTCACCCGATCTACATCGATTAGCCCGGCGTGGCGTTTCGCGCGATAACCGATCAGCCCTGTTTGCTTGTCACCAGCGAGATCAATTGACAGTGCCAGCCCGCCATCAATATTGGCACGCCCATCAACCAATGCGCTTTCCTGATGCAGACGCTTAATTTCAGCATCCGAATGAGCCGGATTGCCGCGACGAAACCGAATTTGAGAAAGCCGCGATCCCGCACGCACCAATACAGGAAACGTACGAGGGCTGACCTCAAGGTAAAGATGGCCTTTATAACCGGGTGGTGCTTTATCAAATTCGACACCAAAATCTGTAATCACGCGTGTGAAAACATCAATTCTGCCGGTTGAGCTTTTCGGGTTCGCAAAACCGCCGGTTCGCTCGGGCAAGGCGAGTGCTTCCATAAGTGGAACGAGATAAACGCATCCGGTTTCAAGCACGGCGCCATCGGTTAAATCAATCTTATGAAATGCCAGCATTTCAAGCTTTTGCATCACCTGACCCGAGACCCCGGGCAGAAAGCTTGCCCGAATCCGATAGGCCTTATCCCCCAGCCGCAAATCAAGGCTTGCCGGTTGTATCTGATCTTCCAAAACACCCGATTTTTGTCCGTTTACGGCCCAGATTTGTTGGTCGCGGATCATGTTACGGATACCATGAGCGGGTAATATACCTGTTGCATGAGTTTGCCCGGGAGCTGTCACAGGTGTTTGTTCTTCTTCTGGAAACAGTTGCATATTAAATCCTGAAAATCGGGTATCGATTCGCTATTGTTTATTAAATGGTTGGACGGCTATCAAAACAAGTGCTGTGCTAAAATACGCGGTGGATAACAGTACACTTGACGAAAACAGTTTTTTTCGTCATTTTCCGCATTTGGGTGTGGTGATTTGAGCCGGTCGGCTTGCAGCCACGTTAAATAAATGGCTAAAAGGACCGGGTGACATCCCGGTCCCTTGGCCGGGTTTTTTTATAAGTGGCCTATTTATAAGAGGCCAACGGAAAGTATCTGATGGTAAAAGAGAAAAATAAAAACAAATGGCGCAAAACGACCAATCTTGTGCATGAAGCCGAGCCACGCACCGCCTATGGGGAAACCGGAGAAGCATTGTTTCTGACCTCTGGCTATGTATATGACAGTGCTGAACAAGCTCAAGCGCGTTTTCTGGGAGAGGATGACGGATATCAATATAGCCGTTTCGGGAATCCGACAGTGCGAAGCTTCGAAAAGCGGATGATTGCTTTTGAAAGCGCTGATTTTAACTTCGAAACAGGTTTTGAAATTGACGCCCGTGCTACTGCGACAGGTATGGCTGCCGTTACCGCAGCAATGCTGTGTTACTTAAAAGCCGGTGATCATGTTGTTGCAGCTAAGGCGCTGTTCGGGTCATGCCGTTATATTGTCGAAACATTGCTGCCGCGCTACGGCATCA
>MDTB01217425.1_pt1 | contig 15760 bp, 18 predicted proteins | sample 811161 | NCBI WGS metagenome assembly MDTB01 (sample SAMN05326650, study PRJNA326480) | marine metagenome | isolation source: seawater | place: Mediterranean Sea | collected 2009 | reverse complement strand
TAGAGTGGGAACTATTTATTATTTCTTACATTTTATAGTAGTTATGCCTGTTGTTGGTTATTTGGAAAAAACAGATCCGATCCCTATGAGTATCTCCGAGCCAGTATTAACCGGAGGAGCAGAACCATCTTTGGCTAGGAAGGCTGATGATAAAGTCTAATATAAAACTATTCGTTTTATCTTTTTTGATACTTATTTCACTTAGACCATTACAAAGCGCTGAAATGGCTGATCCAATAAAGGTGGATTGGAGCTTTAAAGGTTTAACAGGAACTTTTGACAGAGCATCGTTACAAAGGGGTTTTCAAGTTTATAAAGAGGTCTGCGCTTCTTGCCACTCAATGCAATATCTTAGTTACAGAAACCTGGGAGAACCTGGCGGACCTGAGTTTTCGGAACAAGAGGTAAAAGCTATTGCCGCAAGTTTCGAAATTGAGGATGGTCCAGACTCTCAAGGTGAAATGTTTACTCGACCAGGAAAACCTTCAGATAAATTTAAAAGCCCATACCCTAATGTCCAGGCAGCAACAGCTGCTAATGGTGGGGCATACCCGCCTGATATGTCAGTTCTAGTTAAAGCGAGAAAAGGTGGAGCTAATTACATTTATTCAGTACTCGTCGGTTACGAAGATCCTCCTCCAGGCGTAACTCTTGATGAAGGTGTTTATTACAATAAATATATGGCTGGGAATAAGATTAAAATGCCAAATAATTTAATGGATGGTCTTGTGGAATATGCAGATGGTACTGAGTCTACTGTTGATCAAATGGCAAAGGATGTGACAACTTTTTTAGCTTGGGCTGCTGAGCCAGAACTTGAAGAGAGACACAAAACTGGTGTAAAGGTAATTATTTATTTAGTACTATTAACTATACTTGTTTATTTAAGCATGAAAAAGATTTGGTCAAGGGTTGACTCTGAAGTGTAACACATCACCGTCTTGAACAATATAGTCTTTTCCTTCAATCCTTAACTTTCCATTTTCTTTACATTTTTCTGCACTTCCATATTCTATAAAATCTTCACAGCTTACAGCCTCTGCTCTAATAAAATTTTTTTCAAAATCTGTATGTATGACACTCGCCGCTTTTGGAGCTGGAGTATTTTTTTTTACTGTCCATGCCCTACTTTCCTCAGGACCGGATGTGAAAAATGTATCTAGTTTTAGAAGATCATAGCCTTCTTTAATAAGTTGATTTAAACCTGTTTTGTCTAAGCCAATATCTTTCATAAAAGTTTCTTTTTCACTTTTTTCAAGACCAGAAAGTTGATCTTCAATATCTGCACAAATATGAATTATTTTTTCATTTGGATATTTAATTTTAACCATTTCAGTATATTTATTTCCTTTAGAAAGGTTATCCTCATCCACATTACATACTATAATTTTTGGCTTAATACTTAATAATCCAATATTATAGAGAAGTTTTTCCTCTATTGCGTTGTTGATTTTAGCTTCTTCACCTTTGTTTAAATTCTCTAATTTCTCATTTAAAATTTTTATATCTTTTTCATCGAGTAATTTTTTTTTACTTTTTTCGAGTTTTTTTTGCACTATGTCTAAATCTGAAAGTATTATTTCAGTTTTAATAGTTTCAAGATCATCAGCAGGATTTATTTTTGAGTTAACATGTGTAATTTTTTCAGAGTCAAAACATCTTACTAGATGAATAATTGCATCAACCTCTCTAATGTGGGAAAGAAATTTATTACCTAACCCTTCACCTTTTGAAGCGCCTTTTACTAAACCTGCAATATCAACAAATGTTATGTTTGTATAAATTTTTTTCTTAGAATTTGAAAGCTTAGCTAATTCATCAAGTCTTTTATCAACGACATCTACTACTCCTATATTTGGATCAATTGTACAGAAAGGAAAATTTGCTGCCTCGGCGTTTTTTGAAGCTGTTAATGCATTAAATAATGTTGACTTACCAACGTTAGGTAAACCAACTATTCCACACTTAAATCCCATTAAGATTTTGATTAACTTTACTAGAAAATAAATCTATTTTTTTTTCAATAAGAGTCGGTATTTGTTTAACTATATTTTCGGTAATTTCATTAATTTTTTCTTCTTCATCCTCTTTAAAATCCTCTAAAACATGATTATTCACTTTCTTTTTTTGTTTAGGGTGTCCAATGCCTATTCTAACTCTTGAATAATCTTTACCTATAAATTTGTCTATTGACTCTATTCCGTTATGACCCGCACTACTGCCACCAAACTTAGCTTTAACTTTTCCGAAATCGATATCCATATCATCATGAAAAACGATTACGTCCTTTGCATCAATTTTAAAATAATCTATTAATTCTTTTATAGCTGTTCCAGAATTGTTCATAAATGTTAGGGGTTTAATCGCATAAACCTTTTTTTCATCAATATTTCCTGTGGTAAGCAAACCTTTAAATTTAGGCTTTTGTTTTGAAAGCTTAAAATGGTTATTAATTGCATCAATTATTTTAAAGCCAATGTTGTGTCTTGTATTTGTATAATTAGAACCTGGATTTCCCAATCCAACGAGTAAAAGCATATCAATTATTTTTTCTCAGAAGGTTTTTTTTCAGCTGCTTTTTTATCCTCAGGTTTTTTTTCTGCAGAACCATCTTTTGTCTTTTCATCTTTTTTAGCCGCATCACCCTCTTTATTAGCCGCTTCTACTCCTTCAGCTGGAGCATCACCCTCTGCACCTTCAGTAGCCGCCTCTTCAGAAGGCTTCTCAGGCTCTTTAATTATAGTTGGAGCAGCAACTGTTGCTACAACGAAATCTCGATCCACAATAGTTGGATTAACATTTTCTGGAAGTTTGACTGAAGAAATTTTAATACTTGCTCCTATATCAGTGCCTGCTAAGTCAAATATAATTTCATCAGGTATATTTTCTGCTGGACATTTTAATTCAACTTTTCTTCTAACAATATTTAAAACTCCGCCTCTTTTTAAACCGGGAGAGTCAGGGTGATTAATAAATTTTACGGGTATTTCTAAAACAATTTTCTTACCAGAGACGATCCTCATGAAATCAATATGTAAAGGTTCCTCAGAAATTACATGATAAGAAACTTCTCTCGGTATTACTTTCTCTTTTTTTCCATCAATTTCAAGTTCCAAGACTTTGGACAAGAATGTATCAGAGTTTACTATGTTAGATATATCTTTCTTACTAATCGATATATTAACGTTTTGATCCTTCCCCCCATACAGTATTGCGGGAACGTATCCCTCTGCTCTAAGTTTTTTATTAGAACCAGTAGTGACATTTTCTCTTTTAATTGCTTTTAAGTTACTCATAAGAATGTGAAAAGGGTGTATAACTCATGATTAACACTAAGACAAGTACTAATTAAACAAATCTGACACCGAATTAGAATTTGCTATTCTTTTGATTGCCTCTGACATCAGTGAGGCAATAGATAACACCTGTATTTTATTATTATTTTTAATTTTGTTAGCATTATCAATTGTGTCAGTTATGATCAATTTTTTAATTTTTGATCCCTTAATTTTTTTAACCGCATCTCCACTTAAAACAGCATGTGTAATGAAAACATAGACTTCATTTGCGCCATTTTTTTTTAACGCATCAACTGCATTTACTATTGTGCCACCACTATCAATTATATCATCAACAATTATACAAGTTTTATTTTTTACATCTCCGATTATATTCATAACTTCAGATTTTCCTGGGGCAGGCCTTCTTTTATCAATAATTGCTAAATCAGCTTTTATCCTTGTTGCTAAAGCTCTAGTTCTTGCTACACCGCCAACATCTGGAGAAACACAAATCAGTTTTTTATTATTTAAATTTTTTTTAATAAACTTTGCAAACAATGGTGCGGTATATAAGTTATCTACGGGCATATCAAAAAAACCTTGAATTTGCCCAGCATGTAAATCTACCGTTACAACTCTAGTGGCTCCAGCGTTCGAAATTAGATTTGCAACAACTTTTGCAGAGATAGAAGTCCTAGGAGCAACTTTTCTATCCTGTCTAGCATAACCGAAATAAGGAATTACAGCAGTAATTGTTTTTGCTGAGGATCTTTTTAATGCGTCAATAACTAAAAGAAGTTCCATGATATTATCGTTTGCAGGATTAGAAGTTGACTGAATTACAAAAACACTATTACCTCTGATATTTTCGTTAACTTCTATATATATTTCACCGTCAGCAAATCTTCTAATATTTGTATTTATCAATTTAAGTTTTAAGTTTTTAGAAATATCTTTACTTAGCTTAAGATTACTAGTTCCAGACAAAATTTTCATGAAGCTTGATTACTTATACAATTATTTTGTAAAGTTTTCAAATTTAATCTAATAATCTTATAACTGATATACACCTTCCGTAGTCCTTTTGATTCAATTTATATGAACGTCTGAAGCTGAAAAAGTTAGTTACATCATCAAAAGTGTCCCGATTTACATGATCTATGATAACTCCAAGCTCCGTGAGTTTATCAGCAACAAATTTTCTTAGATTAAACAGCATTTTATTTTCGTTTTTTTTTGAAAAATATTTTTTATTACTTAAGGATTTTTGTTTAAATTTTTGAAAGAATTCTAGATCAACTTCATAATTCTTTTTACCGATACATGGACCTATACTAGCGTAAATTTTACAATTAGAATTTTTAATTTTAACTTTTAAAATAGTTTTTTTTATTATTCCAGATAAAGCACCTTTCCACCCAGCATGTATACAGCCAGCTACACTATTTTCACAATCATATAGTAGTATCGGAACACAATCTGCGGTAACTACTCCAAGTGTAAGTCCTTTTACACTAGTAATAATTGCATCAGAGTTTATTTTTTTTTGATAATTTTTTTTACTAATTTCAATTACCTTATTGCTATGTGTTTGGTGCATAAGAACCATTGATTTAGTAGTTGAATTCATTTTTTTTGAAACATATTTAATATTTTTCAAAACTACTCTTTTTTTATCTTTAGAACCTCTCCCACAATTTAAACTTTTGTAAATTCCTTTTGAAAACCCACCTTTCCTTGAAAAAAAACAGTGTTTTAAATTTTTAAACCTTGAGAGTTTTTTTGAGAAAAACATTAATCAAAACCTGGGTAATCTTTTTTTTTAAATTTATAGGCTAAGTTTACCTTAAATAAATTTCCCATTAAATTTGGACTTAATAATCTTTTTAGCCTCAAGTAAAGGTTCGCCTGGCCCTTAAATAACAATTTTTTATTAATGATCTCAGCTCTTTCAATTATTCCAAGAGATCTTAAAAATTTTGATTGAGAGATTGTTTTTTTAGTTTTTAAATTATTTTTTTTAAAAAACTCATTTAATAGTTTAAAATTTACATGTGAGGTAATGTCTGCCTTTCCTAAATTATTAAGAGGATTGTTTTTTTTATGTTTGAATACTGATTGTATTGTATTCTGATTATTCGACTTTAGATAACCATAATCTATTAGCAATATACAACCTTTAAGTTTTGCAACTTTCTTAGAGATTGTCCTCAATAACTCGTAACCCAATTTCGGAAACTCAATAAATTTGAGTTGACGCAAACTCTTGTAAGAATTAATTATTTTTAAATCGCTATTATGAGCTTTTTTAAATTTTTTAAAAATTTGAAAATTTTTATCTATAAAATAATTCTTTTCAAATAATAAATTTTTTTTTCGAACAAATTGTTTGATTGGAATAGCATCTAAAAATTCATTTCCGAAAAATATAATTGGTCCATTTTTTATTTTTTTCAAATCATTCAACCATCTAATTTCTTTATTATTGATGTTCTTTTTTTGCAAATCTTTCAAAATTTTATTTTTCTCATATAGGTAGATTTCTTTAGATGAATTAAATTTTGGGAATTTTTTAAAAGTATTTAAAAGCACTTTTGTCAAACTGCCATCTCCAGGTCCTAGTTCAACTATATAAAATTTTTTAGGTTTATTAAAAACCTCCCAAGTTGAAACTAGCCAAATAGCTATCATCTCAGAAAATAAGTATGAAATTTTTGGCGATGTAATATAATCACCTTTTTCACCAAAAGGTATTTTTGTCGAATAGTATCCGTAATTTTTCTTATATAAGACAGTTTTGTAGAACTCATCAACCGGTAAAAGTTTTGATTTGTTGAAAAACTTTTGATTAGGCTTCATTTTTTTTTGAATAATTAAAAACAATAAGTCCCATTATAATCATGAAAAAACTAAGTATAGAACCAAGGCTCAATGATTTATAAATGTAACCTATGTGTAAGTCTGGCTCTCTAAAATATTCAGATACCATTCTAAACACTCCATAAAAGATTAAAAAATATGATGAACATGTGCCAATTTTATAATCCTTTTTAAAAAAAATAATACTGTTCAAAATCAGAAATAAAAAGAGCCCCTCTAATATAGACTCGTAAATTTGAGAAGGGTGTCTAGGTATCATGTCTATATTTGGAAAAACTACACCCCAAGGTATTGAGGAAGCTTTACCGACTAATTCTGCATTAACAAAATTTGATATCCGACCAAAAAAAATACCAATTGGAGATACACAAGCTATTATGTCTAGTAAAAAAAAAGTTGAGATCTTATTTTTTTTCGCAAAGAGGTGCGTTGCTATTATAACACCTAGCAAAGCCCCATGAAATGACATTCCTCCTTCCCAAATTTTTAAAACGCTTAATGGGTTTGATAGATAAAATTCAATATTATAAAAAAGAACATATCCTATTCTTCCTCCTACAATTATTGAAATTATCAAATACGTGATTAAATCATCAAACAGTTCGATTTTAAACGTTTGAACGTTTTTTTTGAAAAGACCAAGAATTATTTTTTTGCCATACCACCAACCTATAATTATTCCAAATACATAGGACAAAGAGTACCATCTAATTTCTATTAGTCCAAAATCAAATAAAACAGGGTCTAAATTGTGGATATACATAATTACTTATATCATATTTGAAATTGAGATTTCTATCAAATAAGATGAGATATGAATAATTCAGACAAAATATTAAAAACAATTTCAAATCTACTTGAAAAAGGTATTTTAACAACCAAAGATATACAAAGAGAAATTTCGACAGAACTTAAATTTAAAAAAGAAAATATGATAAATAAATTAGACTTGGTGAGTAGAGAAGAGTTTGAAATTTTGAAAAAAATGATTCAAAAGCATGACTCAATTATCAAAAAGCTATTAAAAAAAAATAAGATTAGAAAGGCAAAGAAATCTTAACTAGCAATCCATTGTAACTACTTTTAGATAATTGTATATTTCCACCATGAGAGTTAATTACATCTTCAACGATAGCAAGTCCTAAGCCTACGCCAGATTGGTTAAGACTTCTACTTTTATCAAGTCGATAAAAAGGTTTAAACACGTTTTTATATTGATCTGGCGGTATACCAGGTCCGTCATCCTGAAATATAATTAAAGCTCGATTAGTGCTTTTCTGAACTTTTATATAAATTTTATTCCCATAAATGATCCCATTTTGAATAATATTTTCAAAGGATCTTTTAAGTGCTGTAGGCCTACCTTTTATAAAAACTTCATCGGATGAGGAAAAAACTAATTTTTCTTTATCAAAATTTTCTTCGATTTCATTTATAAGTTTATTTAAACTAATATTTTCCGTTTTTTCAGCTGATTGAGTTTTAGCAAACTGCAAATAATCATTTAACATTTTCTCCATTTCATCAATATCTTTCGACATACTCTTGGATAATTCTTCCTGCTTAAGCATGGCTAGTTGTAATTTCAATCTTGTTAAAGGAGTCCTTAAATCATGACTAATGCCAGATAACATTTCAGATCTTTGGTTGAGATGTCGGTTGATTCTTTTAGCCATTCTATCGAACTCATAAGCAGCCTTCCTAATTTCCTGAGATCCAGATGGTCTAAAATCGTTAACGTAGTCACCTTTTCCAAATCTTTCTGCGGCTTTGGCTAATTTAACAAGAGGCCTTGTTTGATTTTTAAGAAAAATCAAAGCTATAACAATTAAAACAATAGAGGGAAGAGTTGTCCACATTACGAACAACCTGACAGAGGATGCGGAAACCATTTCTTTAGGAATTAAAAACCCGATGGTTTCATTATCTGTTCTTATTTTTACTTCGACTGCATTTTGAAATTTCGTGGTACTAAACCAATAATTACCACTACCAAATGTAGATTTTAATTCTCTTCTTAGGGATCTGTCCATCGGACTAAATTTTCTTTCGCCAGATATTGTGGGTAGACTTTCTTTATTAATTTCTATTTCGAAATTGAAATTATTTCTATAACTGTCTGTAAAAAAATCTAAATTTCCTTTATCATTTTTATAAAATTCCTCAATAGTTTTTAATTGAGCAACTAATGATCTCGTTATGTTTTTATTTGCCTTAATCCATATACTGTCATAGAAAACAATAGTTACAATTATTTGTAATATTATCGTAGGAGCGGCAACGATAATTAATGCCCTATAAAATAAACGCTTTGGCAGTATAAATTTAATTAATTTATTCAACCCATAGAACATAACCTGAGCCCCTTATAGTTTGCAAATATTTTGGATTTTTTGGATTAATCTCTAGCTTTTGTCTTAATCTTGTGATCATTACATCAATTGATCTTTCTTGTTTAATACCTGAAATTTCACCAATTTTTTTTCTAGAGTATGTTTTTCCAGGATTTGATAACATCTCAACTAAAACTTTTTTTTCTGCAACATTGATTCTATAATTTTTATTTTTAAGAGAGATTATTAATTTATTTAGATCTACAACTGCATATCCCACTTTATATTTAATGTTTAAATCTATCGATAGATTTTTATTCACTATATTTTTAATTCTTAATAAAAGCTCCTTTGGTTCAAAAGGTTTTCCCAAATAATCATCAGCTCCAAGCTCTAAACCTTTGATTCTGTTTTCAACTTCCCCTTTGGCAGTAAGTAAAATAATTGGAGTTTTTATTTTTTTTTTTAAATCTTTAGTTAAATCATATCCGCTTTGACCTGGCATCATCACATCAAGTATTATTAAGTTAAATTTTAGATAATCTAATTTTTTTTTGGCTTGATCTGCATTCTCTGCGGTAGAAACAATATAATTATTTTCAGTCAGATAATCTTTTAAAAGATTTCTTATTTTATCATCATCGTCGACTATTAAAATGTGTAATTTATTATTTTCCATCTATAATTTTTTTCAAAACCAATTTAAATTTTATTACCGAGTCAGAACTCGAACTCTTAAGAGCATTAAATATTCTTTTTTTTTGAGTATTGTAGACAGCCTCAAAAAAAATTTTACCCTCTTTATCTAAATATATATTTTTTTTTCTTGTGTCAGCTTCATCTTGAACTTGTTTAATCATTTTTGATTTTATCAAGTCTCTTAAAACTCTGTTAAGGCTTTGTTTTGTTACCTTTAACTTAAAAATTAATTCACCTAAATTTATACCTGGGTTACTTTCTATTAAATTTAAAGCTCTTAAATGGGCTGGACCAAAATATTTCTTTGTAAGAATTTCCCTTGGATCAGCGAAAGTCTCTCTGTAGGCATAATATAAAAGCTGAATAAACTCTTTTATTTGATCATCTTTGAGGTAAAGTAAATCTTTCATAATGGTAAGTTATATTGACTTATCCTTATTTGGAATATACTTTTTAATTTAAAAAAAATCTATATATTTACACCGAATGGAAAGTGTACCTTACGATAAAAGATCAGGAAAAATTTGGTTTAACGGTAAGACCGTTGAATGGAAAAGCGCTAACATTCATATATTAAACCACGGACTTCATTACGCTAGTTGTGTGTTCGAGGGAGAAAGAGTATATGACGGCGAAATTTTCAAACTCGAGGAGCACACTGACAGATTATTTTACTCCGCAAAAAGAATGGGTATTGTTGTTCCTTATTCACAAAATGAGATAAACGATGCTTGCAAAAAAATAGTTAATATTCAAAAAGTTCAAAATGGTTACGTTAGACCTTTAATTTGGAGAGGCAGTGAAATGATGGCAATTTCTGCGCAAAAAAATAAGATACATGTTGCCATTGCAACCTGGGAATGGGGGTCTTACTTTGATCCAAAATTAAAATTAAACGGAATTAAATTAAATATTTCAAGCTGGAGAAGACCCGCTCCAAATACAATTCCTTGGGATACCAAAGCTGCAGGTTTATACATGATTTGTACATTATCAAAACATGAAGCTGAAGCTCAAGGGTTTACTGATTCTTTAATGCTTGACCATGAGGGAAATATTGCTGAAGCAACTGGAGCAAATGTTTTTTTTAAAAATGAAGCCGGAGAATTACATACTCCAGTTCCGGATTCTTTTTTAGATGGAATAACTAGACGTGAAATAATAAAAATTGCAAAGTCTAAAGGAATTAAAGTAATTGAAAGAAAAATTAAACCAGAGGAAATGAAAGAATTTGTTGGATGTTTTTTGACAGGAACCGCTGCAGAAGTAACACCTGTTTCTCAAATTAACGAGTATAAATTTAAAATATGCAACTTAATTTCTGGTTTAAATGATGATTATCAAAAATTAGTTAGAAAAGACTCTGCAGCTTAGTCTTTACTATCCTCATTTATCGCGTGATCAATACCTTTTCTAAGATAATCGTAACCAGTGTATAATGTTAAAAAAGCTGACAACCACAATAAAATGATTCCTACCGTTTGTGCATTATAATCTTGAAAATTTATAATTTTATTTCCAATATCTCCAGTAAGCAAAATTGCAATTGAAGTCATTTGTATAACCGTTTTCATTTTGGCTAAGCTTGTTACTTGCATTGCAATTTTTCCTTTTGCCAAAAACTCCCTTAGTCCTGAGACTAAGATCTCCCTTGTTAAAATAATTACTGCAGCTATAACCTCATAGTTTTTTATTGTTCCATTCATCACGAGCAAAATCAATGCGGCAGCAACAAGAATTTTGTCTGCTATGGGATCTAAAAATTCTCCTAACTTAGACTCTTCTTTAAAAAATCTTGCTAATAAACCATCTAAATAATCCGTAAAACTTGCTAAAACAAACAAAAAAAATGGTATCAAATCTCCAAAAAAACCAGGAATAAAAAAAGTAACTACAAAAATTGGAACAATTATAATCCTGCCGATAGTAAGTATGTTTGGTATTTTTAATTTCATTTATTCATGAAAATAATCATATATTTTCTTTGCTATATTGTCTTCTATTCCTTCCACTAATTTTAAATCATCAAAGCTTGCAGACTCAACAGCTCGTGCAGACCCAAAATGATTTAATAAAGATCTTTTCCTTTGTTTTCCAATTCCTTGGATTTGATCTAATAAAGATCTGCTAAGGTTTTTCTTTCTTTTAGCTCTGTGAGTGCTTATTGCAAATCTATGAGCCTCATCTCTAAGTCTTTGTATGAAAAAAAGTAATGGATTGTTTTTTTCTAAAATATACTCTTTATTTTCATAATAGATTTTTTCTTCTCCAGCATTTCTTTTTTTACCCTTTGCTACTGCTAATATTGGCAAGCCATGTAATCCCAATTCATTTAGAACTTCTCTAGACACAGAGTATTGTCCTTTGCCTCCATCTATCATTATTAAATCAGGCAATGACAATGAACCAGATTTATCCTTAATTGCTTTTGAAAATCTTCTAAATAAAACTTCTTTCATCATCCCGTAGTCATCATTTTTTACTTTTTCATTTTTAATATTAAATTTTCTGTATCTTTTTTTAACAAAACCTTCATTACTGAAACAAATTAATGATCCGACAGAGTCAGTTCCCTGAATATGGCTATTATCGTAAACCTCTATCAATTCAATATTGTTATTGATATTAAATTTGGATGCTAATTCCTCAATAAGATTATTGTTAGTGTCAGATTGAATAAGTTTTTGTTTTAAAGATTGTTTTGCATTTTTCTCTGCAAGACTAGAAATACTTATCTCATTTTTATTTTTTGCTAGCTTTATAATAATATCTTTTTTATCTTTCTCAGAGAAAGTTTTTTCAATTAGTTTTTTGTCTTTGACTTCACAGTTAGTTAATATTAACTTTGGAATAGTTTTGTTTTCATAAAATTGTGATATAAAAGAACTTATTATATCCTCCAAACTGTCATCTGGATCGTGTTTTGGATAGAAAGCCTGATTCCCCCAGTTTTGCTTTGACCTGAAAAAAAACACTTGTATACATGTTTTTCCTGTCTCCTTATAAATACTGATAACATCAGCCTCTGTTAAATTTGTTTGATTTATTTTTTGAGAGGTTTGTATTTGAGTTAATGCTTTTATTCTGTCCCTAGAAACAGCAGCTTTTTCGTAATCCAATTCTTTACTAGCTTTTTCCATTTCTTTGGACAAATTTTTCTGAATTCTTCTGGATTTACCTGAAATAAAATCAATAGCATCTGAAACTGTGGACTCGTATTCCTTTTCATTTATGTGTCCTACACATGGAGCAGAGCATCTTTTAATTTGGTACAAGATACATGGTCTGTCTCTATTTTTAAAAACAGTATCATCACAAACCCTTAAAAGAAAAATTTTTTGTAAAATTTTTATCGTCCAATTAGCAGAACCAATTGATGCAAAAGGACCAAAATAGTATCCAGTTCTTGATTTTTTTCCTCTTAATTTCGTAAGTTGTGGCCATTTATCTTTATTTCCAATGTAAATATAAGGAAAAGATTTGTCATCTCTCAAAAGGATATTATAGCGAGGCTTATGTTTTTTTATTAAATTTGCCTCCAATAGTAGAGCCTCACTTTCATTACTTGTAGTAGTAGTTTCAAGATTATGCGTAAGTGAAAGCATTCTCTCAGTTCTAATAGGAAGGTTAGAATCAGTGACGTAACTTTTAAGTCTATTTGGGATATTTTTAGCTTTACCAATATACAATATCTCACCTGTCGAACTAATCATTTTATAGACGCCAGGATTTTTTGGTATTAAAGGAATTTTTTCTTTTATTACTTTTTTACCTAATTCTAAACTATTCATTGATTTATAATACCATCTGTTAAACTATATACAAACTTATGACCTTTTTCTGACAAATGCATTGGATCATATTTTAAATAAAGTTTTTTTGGGTCTTTGTAATTACAAAATTTTGTAGTTAAATCATAAAAATTATTATTTATCCCATCAGTTATTTTCTTAATTTTGGTTTGAGGCAAAAGCACATCAATTTTACAATTTCTAGTTTGAAATTCATAAGGAAGAATGAAAACATAAGATTTTATATTTTGTTTTTTAGTTAACTCTGTAAATTCTAAAAAAAATTTTTTTAATAATCTCAAATCATTATCATTATAATAATTTAAAACATTTTGAAACCAGGACGCTTGAGGATCAACTATAACTCCCTTTAAAAAAGTATAAAGATATGACTTATCTCTAAAAAAGACGTTAACTTGCCTAAAGAATTCATGATTAAAAATTCTTTTAAACCCCTTTCTATACTTGTTTTCGCCATACTTTACAGTTTTCACTTTTGCGCGTTCGTACACATCATTTAAAGTAAGAAAATATACGATTTTTTCTATTGGATATAATTTCGAAATTTCATCTAGTTGAACAAGGTAATCTTCTACTTGGTATCCAAATAAAGCTAAATTATAAATCTCGTGATTAGTTAAATTTTTTCTAAACAATCCAGCAAAAGTTTTTTCTTCTTTTACCCCATTTCCAAAAGCTACACTATCACCTAAAATTACTATTTTTTTTGCATCTCTATATTTATAATTTTTTTCTGGAATTCTAAATCCAAAATCATCTACAAAAAAATTTTTACCACCAATTATTCCCTCAGAGTTAGGTTTTACACGATGCATCTTATCATCATAAAGCTCGGCTTTAATACCTTGTATTTGTGAAAGGTTAAAAATTCTTAAAGTAAATTCCAAAAAAATAAAAAAAACCAAGATGAAAAAGAAATTATAGAAAATAATTTTAAAAATTAATTTTTTCATTTAATATTTTGATTTTTCAACCTCAATACCAACTGAGTACGTATTTTTTATAATGTCTAATTTTTCTAGTTTAAGACTAACTTTTTTAATTATTTTATTTTTAAAAAGTATTTCAAATATATTTTCAGCTAATTCCTCAAGTAATTCATGGTGGGATTTATTTACCAAATTTTCAATTTCATTTATTATTTCCTCATAGTTTACAATAGAAGATAGATCATTATTATTGGGTTTCAAAAGTGGATCTGTAAGTACAATAATATTAAATTTTACTTTTTGTTTTTTCTTTTTTTCAAAACTATGTATTCCGACAGAAATATTTAAAATTAGATCTTTTATAAGTACCTTTCTTTTGTATCTAAATTTCTCTTTCTTTTTAAATTTAATTATCTTCATTCTTTTGTATTTATTATATCGGGTGTTTGCCATGCAAGCCTTTGTCCGCTATCAATATTAATAATTTCTCCTGTTATATTTTCATTTTCAATGAGAAACTTTACTCCATTGCAAATGTTATCTAAATCTACTTTCTTCATTAACAATGTAGACTTCCATTGCTTTATGAAATGACTTTCAGATTGCCTGTTGTTTTTTAAAGTTGGGCCAGGAGAGATGCCATTAACTCTTATATTAGGTGATAATTTCATAGCAGAAGTTTTTGTAAAAGTAGCCAACGAAGATTTGCTTAAAGTATACGAGAAAAAAAAGGGAGTTAATTTTTCAACTCTTTGGTCAATAATATTAATGATACATCCCTCTTTGTTTTTAATTAATTTTTTGAAATTTTGAGTTAAAATTGCTGGCGACTTAAGATTAATATTAATATGTTTAGTGAATGATTTTTCAGAAAAATTTTCAAGATTATCGTTTTCGAAAATAGAGGCATTATTTATTAAACAATCTAATCCTTTCATTTTTTGATGAGCATTTTTGATTAAATTTTGTGTTTGTTTTAAATTATTAAAATCTGCTTTAAATAAATGTACTTCAGCACCAAGTTCCTCTAATTCTTTTTTCAATTTTAGAGCATTACTTTTAGATTTATTAAAGTGAACACCTATTACAGTTTCAAATCCTACTAAGCTTTTAGCTATCGCAGATCCTATTCTTGTAGCACCACCTGTAATAATTATTTTTTTGGCTTCCATTTTTTTATTGCTTTTTTTGGTTTTGTACCTGGCATACCCATAGTCGATCTTCCTTTTGGATAAACTTTGCTTTTCAAATTATATTGAGATATTTTAGGATTTAAAGTTATTTCAAGTTCACTAGCTTCTAGTTTTCTCATTTCATCTCTTAGTTTAGCAGCCTCCTCAAATTCTAAATTTGATGCAGCTTCCTTCATTTTTCTGTTTAGAGCTTTAAGATGTTTTTTTAAGTTACCACCTACGTTTGAGCCTTCACTAATTTTAACGTAATCTTTTTCATAGACAGACTCTAAAATATCACTTATCTCTTTTTTTATTGACTCAGCAGTTATTCCATTTTTCTTATTATATTCTAATTGTTTATTTCTACGTCTGTCTGTTTCCTGAATAGCTTTATCAATGCTCTTCGTGACTTTATCAGCATATAAAATTACTTTACCATCAACATTTCGTGCTGCTCTACCAATTGTTTGAATTAAAGAAGTTTCAGATCTTAAAAATCCTTCTTTATCAGCATCTAAAATTGCTACCAAAGCACATTCGGGAATATCTAATCCCTCTCTCAATAAATTTATTCCTACAAGAATATCAAACACCCCCATTCTCAAATCTCTTATGATCTCAATTCTTTCAAGAGTATCAATGTCAGAGTGC
>MDTB01201804.1_pt1 | contig 15760 bp, 13 predicted proteins | sample 811161 | NCBI WGS metagenome assembly MDTB01 (sample SAMN05326650, study PRJNA326480) | marine metagenome | isolation source: seawater | place: Mediterranean Sea | collected 2009 | reverse complement strand
GGAATCAATTGTGTGACATAGGAAACCACCAGCGCTTCTTCTGGGTCAATCCAATAAGTAGAGTGATACGCCCCACCCCAGCCGTAGCTACCGACGCTACCCAACTGTCCGGTTTGGCCGAGATCCGTCACCACGTTAAAGCCTAATCCAAAGCCAGATCCTGGTCGGTTATAGACTATCGAAGGCGCCAAATGATTAACGCTCATCAGCTCAACAGACTTGCGTCCAAGTATGCGCACACCATCAAGCTCGCCACCACGTCGCAACATTTCTAGCAATCGCGCGTAATCCGCAGCCGTTGCAACGGCTCCCGCACCACCTGAGTAGCTGCGAGAACCTGAGACTTGGCCCTGCAAATAGTGGCCTTGACCGAAGTAAAAATTATCTGCGTCTGCATCGGCCGCGCTGGGTTGGCGCTGCAATCCTGCTGCCGTACTGGCGTACACCACGCTCAACCGCGACTGCTCAGACGCAGGCACGAAGAAGTAGGTGTCGCGCATCTGCAGTGGCACAAACAAATGCTGGCGCAGAAATTCGCCTAAATTCTGGCCACTTAAATGTTCTACTAACGCACCCAAGATGTCGGTGTTGTAGCCATAAACAAAAGCGCTGCCGGGTTGAGCAGCCTGCGGCAGCGCCGCCATGCGACGAACTTTACTGCGCATTGATTCTTCATCGCCGGCAAAGTACCAACCAACAATGCCTGCCTGTTGCCATGCCGCCTGAGCGGTTCCCCAACCGTAGTTAATACCGGCAGTGTGGGTGAGCAAATCACGGATCGTGATGGGCCGATCAGCCGGGACGATCCGATAACCAGACGGCTGACTGTCGTCTGCGATCGCAACAGTCGTGTCGGCCCATTCGGGAAAGTACTTGCTTAACGGGTCGCTGATCAGCAGAGCGCCTTGCTCCTGCAACATCATTATGGCAACGCTCGTAAACGCCTTAGTTTGCGACGCGATGCGGTGCAAGCTGCGTGTGTTCATAGGAATTGCTTGCTCTTTGTCCTGCCAGCCAAACGCCCGGTGCATGATCGTTTTGCCATGTCGCGATACAAACAACACGCCGCCAGCCAATTGATCATTCTGCACATAGTTGTCCAGAGTGCGCTCGAGAATCGCCAATCGGCTTGGATCGACGCCATTGTCTGCTGCCACCGCTGATGCATAAAACAGCCCAACAACAACCAACAATATGCAACGCTGCATGATCTCTCCTTTACAAATAGTAGACGCCTAAATTTTCACAACCCTGAGCTGCGTCTGCTCTGTGATGGGTTAAACCGCTCGTAACGACATACCATATCGTAGCAACGTCGGCGACAAAGCTCGCCAAGGTGAAAAAAGTTTTTGACTCAACACGGATAAAAAGCTTACAAAACAGCCACAACAGGAGCTGGCAATGACAAAAAACATTCCTTCCTCTATGAGCGAAGTCACCGATCAATGGTTAATTGAGATAATCAGCGCGCACCCGGACTATACCGACAGTGCTATCAAGAGCATCGAGCGGCAAACTGTTGGCGAAGGCATTGGTCAGGTCGGCGAGTTCAATCAAGTGGTGGTAGAGACCCACGCTGGTGCCAAAACTAAGCTGTTCTTGAAACTGCGCGCGCCCATTGAGGGTATGCACGCGGTCGCTCTGCGCTACCGGATGTACGAAAAAGAAGTACGTTTTTACAACGAGTTGGCCGCACAGATGCAGGTGCGCACCCCAAAGGTAATCTACGCCGACTACGATACGCAAACCGAGAACGTGGCTCTGCTCATGGAGTATATGGAAGGCTGGACGTCACCTAATCAACTTTCTGGCGCGTCGCACAATCAGACCAAGGCAGCGATAAGGCAACTTGCCACAATCAACGCGCCGTTTTGGAACCGCACCGATGAATTGCCATGGTTACCTACCATGCAAACAGACTATATGCGCTTGACGATCCAGGACATGCAGGCATGTAAGGATGTTTTTTGGGATCGGTTTGGCGCCGACGTGCCGATCTCTGAGGACGACTTCTACAGCATAATAGGTCAGTGGCCTGCAATCTTAGACGGCCTGTGTGCAGGCACCCTCACCCTAACTCACTATGATTACCGGGTAGAGAATTTGTTCTTCTCAGCTGACGAAACTGACGTTGCCGTGATCGACTGGCAACTCATCGCCGCACTGCGCGCCGGCTGGGATTTGGCGTATCTTCTGGGCACGAACGTTTTGACCGAGCAACGCCGTGACCATGAGCAAGAATATATCGACCTATATTTGGCGAGTATGAGTAACCATGGAGTCGACTATACTGAGGCGGAGTTGCGAAGCGACATGAAATGGTCGCTACTTGGTTTGTGCAGCATTATCGTAATCGGCGGCGCCAATTTCGACGTCAGTAACGAACGCAGTTTCCAACTGTTTAAGCAAATGTCGGTGCGACTGCTCGAGACTATAGCGGACTACGACGCACTAAGCGTTATCAGATGACCGATCCTCTGGCACCTCAGCGCGAGCTGATCGAACCCGCCCACAACTAACTCAAAAATTAAGGGTCAGTGATGTTAGCAATCATCGGTGGCTCCGGCCTCTACCAACTGGAAGGGCTGGTTGTAAACCATCAACACACCATCACCACGCCATTCGGCGAACCCTCCGCACCAATCATTGAGGGCCTATATCGCGACCAACCCGTGTTGTTCTTGGCACGTCACGGCGAAGGCCATAAGTTTTTGCCTCACGAAGTGAATTATCGCGCCAACATCTTTGCCTTAAAATCCTTGGGTGCTCGCAGGATACTGGGCTTTTCTGCTGCTGGGAGTCTGCGCCAAGATATTGGCCCAGGAGATCTTGCCCTACCAAGCCAATATTTTGATCACACTCGTGGCAAGCGCACCTACAGTTTTTTTGGCAACGGCGTCGCGGCACACATTTCCTCTGCCTATCCAACCTGCCCAGCGCTGGGTGCAGACATCGCAGACGCCGCCGCCCGCATTGGCCAGCACTTGCACGTTGGTAAAACCTACGCCTGTGTTGAAGGACCGCGCTTGGGCACCAGAACGGAGAGTTTCTTTTTGCGCGACAGCGCTCGCTGCGACTTAGTCGGTATGACGAATGTTCCAGAGGTGTTTCTGGCTCGAGAGGCACAAGTTGCGTATTGCTCACTGTGCCTGATCACTGATTACGACTGTTGGATGGATGATCCCGCAGAGCATGTCAGCGTTGATAAGTTCTTTGCGACTTATCAAAGCACCCTTGCGAAGGCGCAAAAGGTGCTGACTGCACTGCTGGAAGGGCCGTTGCGAGCAACACCGGATGAAGTTCGAACATCGCTGGCCAGTGCGGTGCTAACGGCAACGGATGCGCTATCGCCCGAGCAAAAAGCTTGGCTCCACGTGTTACAGCAATAGGCTAGGCACTGCAGGAACCGCCACCGAGCACACAGAACTTCGCACAGTGGGGATGATTAAGCGGCACGGCTGTGTGCGCTGCCGCCAGGCTAGAACCTAAGTCAAAACGTTGATCATAGGCGAGTAGCGTGCAAGCCATCACCGATGGTGCAGACGCGCCTTTGTGTTTTACTACCATTCGCGCATTGGCACACATCAGGTTTTCGGGGCTCGCTCCAAGAATGTCCCAACATGCCTCGGTAATCTCTGGTACCTGGGCCGTGGCATCCATTTCTGGAAACAGCATCAGGCGTTTCTTGTCGTAAGCGTCAACTGCAATGCCTTGGCGCGCAAATAGATCCGCAAAGCCCTGGCGTAACTGCGCCTCGCTCTCACCCCAACGGGTGCGCCCAGCAATGTCTATATGCAAACCGTTCAACGTTAGCCACTTCAACCCCGTGAGCATAGGTTGCCAAGTGTTGGCGCCCCGCTCCTGCTCGTGCAGTTGTGGATTGAAGTGGTCAACTGATACCCGCAGGGTAAGTTGCTCACCAAAACGTTTATGCAGATCCAGCAACGCTGCTTGCATACGCGGGCGCATCATCGGTCGCATCGCATTGGTTAAGACCAACAAGCGAAAGCCGCGACTTAGGCACGCCTGCATGATGTCGACAATATCGGGATTCATAAACGGCTCACCGCCAGTGATGCCAATCTCTTCGGTTGCCAATTTATCTGCGCGGATCTCGTCAAGGAAACAATTGACCTCATTGGTCGTCAAGTAACTTAAGCGATCATTTTTGGGCGTGGACTCGATATAGCAGTTGTCGCAAGCGATATTGCACAACGTGCCGGTGTTGAACCAAAGCGTTTTCAGCACCCGAAGCTCTACCGATGCGCGCGGTTCCCCGTCGGCGGTAAGGTGTGGGTGCGAAAATTTTTCACTGGGCGTGATTCCTTTGACCAACGGCTTCACGTCACTGCGCTCCTCTGAGTATATAAATTGGCGTTTGCTATCAAGTCTACTGCCGCGTGTGTGACAAAGCTGTGTGAAGCCGCGGATGCACTCGCCAATGGTTTAACCGCCTAGCGAATAGGCACTTCTGTTTTTTTCACCACGGTACGCAGCGCGAACGAGGAGTGCACGCGGGCAACACCCGGCAAGCGAGTCAGATACTGACTGTGCAAACGTTCGTAGTCACGGGCGTCGGCAACGATTACTCGCAGCAGATAGTCCGCATCACCACTCATTAAGTGGCACTCCATTACCTCCGGCAGCTTTGCCACCTCGGCCTCGAAAGCCGCTAAGTCATCTTGCTGTTGGCTGAGCAAAGTAATCTGCACGAACACATCGTCTGGGTAACCGGCCAAAACCTGGTCAACCAGCGCCACATAGTGGCGCAGCAAGCCCTGTTGCTCGAGGGCCTTTACCCGACGCAAGCATGCAGATTCAGACAAATTAACCCTCGCCGCCAATGCCGCGTTACTCAGTCGGCCATCCTCTTGCAGCAAATGAAGAATACTACGATCTAATCGATCTACTTCAGAAGAATCTTTCATATTTTTCCATAAAAATCGATTTTCATTCGAAAAATTAAGTCAGAGTGCACACGAATCGCAATGTATAGCCAGGTCAAGGCGAGCACAATAAGCCATTAACGCGCCAGAGGTCAGCTGATGCAAATTGGTGTTGCGAAAGAGAGCAAAAATCACGAGTACAGAGTCGGCATAACGCCTAGTGGCGTCGCAGAGTTAACCGCCTTGGGACACGAAGTCTTGGTCGCATATGACGCCGGCGCTGTTATCGGTTTCAGCAATCAGCAATATCAAAACGCTGGCGCGAAGATCGTCGACAATCAACAAGCCTTTTCTGCGCCCCTTGTCGTCAAAGTCAAAGAACCGAGCTTGACTGAATGCGAGTTGTTACATAGCGATCAAGTGTTGTTCTGTTACCTGCACCTGGCAACAGCACGTCCCCAGGCACAGCGACTGCAGCAGCGCGGCGTCACTGCCATTGCCTTTGAAACCGTGACCGATGATGTGGGCCGCTTACCCCTACTCACCCCAATGAGTGAGGTTGCCGGACGTTTATCGGTACAAGTCGGTGCGAACGCCTTACACGCTCCCAACGGCGGGCGCGGCACGCTACTTGGCGGCGTTGCCGGTGTGGCACCTGCTCGGGTGGTGATTCTCGGCGGCGGCGTGGCAGGTAGCAACGCCGCCTATATGGCAACTGGGCTGCACGCAGACGTTACCGTGATCGATCAATCGGTGGATCGACTGCGGGCACTGTCCGCCGAATTTTGCGGGCGCGTCAAAGTGTTAATGGCATCCGCGCAGAGCATCGACTCCGCTATCCGCAGCGCAGATTTAGTCATAGGCGCGGTACTGGTTCCCGGTGCGAGCACACCAAAACTCGTCGCTCGCAGCCAGCTCGAAACCATGTTACCCGGTGCGGTATTGGTGGACATCGCCATAGATCAGGGCGGCGCGTTCGAGTCTAGTCGACCCACAAACCACGACAATCCCACGTTTGTTGAACAAGGCATCGTGCACTACTGCGTGACCAATATGCCCGGGGCGGTGGCGCGTACCGCAACTCAAGCGCTAAGCAACGTGACGTTGCCATACATCGTAAGCATTGCACAAAAAGGTTGGCAACAAGCTCTGGCAGACGACCATGGTTTCGCCGATGGATTGAACATTGCCGACGGCAAAATCTGCCACGCTGGGGTAGCCGCGGCATTAGCGCAACCCAGTTGAGGCCCTGGCCAGCAGGGCTCACCCATCGTCTATGGCAAAGCCGACCAGCTCGACGCCACCGCCCACAAGCTCACCCTTGGCGACATAGATGTCCGTCACCGTGCCATCCGCAAGCGCTTTAACTGTATGCTCCATCTTCATGGCTTCCATAATCACTAACGTTTGACCCGCACTCACCCGATCACCTGCGCTGACTAACACATCTACTATCGTGCCATTCATTGGCGCTTTGAACTGGGTACCGTCGTCGTGCACCAAATCCTCGCCAAGGTCAGGCGCCACGCTTTGCACAAAAACGCTTTGGGTGTTCGCAAATACGCTCCAGCCGTCATCGCTCTTGGCCACTGCAACGCGCCGCAGATGACCGTCAGTGTTTACCAATAAATCATTGCCAGCTAACTCCCCAGCCAACTGGTAAGTGCGTCCATTGCAGGTCATTGAGTACTCGTGCGCAGAGACTGCGGTGGTGTCGATGTGCCACTGCGTGTCGCCAATAAGCAGTGGCCGGCGCTGCACAGCTTGACCGTTAACCCGCCAGTTGTCTTGATGATCCCAAGGACTGCTAGCGCTGACTAGGCGCGCGCTCAGCGCTTCGTACAGACATACGCACAGCGCATACCACGGCTCATCTTGCTTGGCATGCGCAAACAAATGATCCTGGCGGCGCGCTATAAAATCCGTGCTCAGCAGAGCTTGGCGAAACGCGTCGTCGGCACTAAGGCGCAATAAAAAATTGATATTCGTGGCCACCCCGGCAATGCAGTAATCACTTAGCGCTTGCTGCAGACGTTGCACCGCCATGTCTCTGTTTTCGCCCCATACGATCAGTTTGGCAATCATTGGGTCATAAAACACACCGACCTCATCGCCTTCAACTACCGCACTGTCGACCCGCACATGGCCCGATGTTTTTGGTTGTCGCAACCACGTTATGTTGCCCGAGGTGGGCAAAAAATCATTCGCTGGGTCCTCTGCGTAAATACGCGCTTCAATACTGTGGCCCGTTATTGCCAACTGCTGCTGACTCAAAGGCAGTCGCTCACCTGCGGCGACTTGCAGTTGCCAGGCGACAAGATCTTGGCCAGTTATCATTTCGGTGACCGGATGTTCCACCTGCAACCGCGTATTCATCTCCATGAAGTAAAAGTTCTCGTGCTCATCTAACAGAAATTCTACGGTTCCAGCGCCCTCGTACTGCACCGCTTGCGCCGCTTGCAGAGCTGCCTCGCCCATGCGCCCTCGCAACTCTGGTGAAATATTTGGCGCCGGTGCCTCTTCGATTACTTTTTGATGCCGTCGCTGTATCGAGCAGTCGCGTTCGAATAAATAAACGCCATTGCCGTGGCTGTCGCAAAAGATCTGAATCTCTACATGTCGCGGTTGCTGCAAGAATTTTTCAACCAGCATATCGCCGTCCCCAAATGCGGCCATAGCCTCGCGTTGTGCGGATTCAAGGGCGACATCAAACTCTGCTGCAGCGCTCACCTGGCGCATGCCCTTACCGCCGCCTCCCGCAACCGCTTTCAACAACACCGGGTAGCCCACCTCGGCCGCTGCGGCGCGCAGACGCTCAACGTTCTGCTCAGACCCGTGATACCCCGGCAGTAGTGGCACATTTGCCGCCTGCATGGCTTGTTTCGCCGCTGACTTCGACCCCATCACTTTAATCGCTTGCACCGGAGGCCCGATAAAAATGACGTTATGACTCGCACATAGTTCTGCAAACTGCGGGTTTTCTGATAGAAATCCGTATCCAGGGTGTAGCGCCTGCGCGCCTGTTGAGAGCGCTGCCGCAATGACTTTTTTTGCGTCTAAGTAAGAGGCTGCTGGCGCGCTGGCGCCTAAGTAAACAGCCTCGTCGGCCATGCTCACATGCTGCGCATGTGCATCTGCGTCGGAATATACCGCTACAGTTTTAATGCCAAGAGACCGCGCAGTGCGGATAACACGACAGGCTATCTCGCCTCTGTTGGCGACTAGGATTTTTCTAAACATAGCAAGCTCTACATGCGGAACACGCCAAAGCGCGTATCTTCTATGGGTTTATTTAACGTGGCCGACAACGCCAAGCCCAACACTCGGCGCGTTTGCGTGGGATCAATAATGCCGTCGTCCCACAACCTTGCCGTAGCGTAATAAGGGTGACTCTGAGCATCAAAATCTTGCAAGATAGGTTGCTTAAAAGCCTCTTCATCGGCTGTCGACCAGTTTTCACCGGCGCCCTCAATTTGACCGCGCCGCACTTGCGCCAACACACCAGCAGCCTGTTCACCACCCATTACCGAGATGCGCGCGTTCGGCCACATGAACAGAAAATTGGGGTCGTAAGCGCGCCCGCACATTCCGTAGTTGCCAGCGCCATAGGAGTTTCCAACGATTAGTGTCAGTTTCGGTACTTTCGCACAAGCTACCGCAGCCACCAACTTTGCTCCATGTTTAGCTATGCCGCTGGCTTCATACTGCCGCCCGACCATGAAGCCGGTGATGTTCTGCAAAAACAACAATGGGATTTTGCGCTGAGCGCACAGTTCAATGAAGTGCGCGCCCTTTTGCGCCGATTCACTAAACAAAACGCCATTATTAGCAACAATGCCGATTGGCATACCGTACAAACGGGCAAAACCGCATACCAAGGTGGTACCAAATAGCGCTTTGAATTCATCGAACTCCGACCCATCCACCACCCTAGCCAGGATCTCGCGCACATCGTAGGGTTTACGGATATTTTTTGGCACGATCCCTAACAACTCGCTTGCTGGGTACAGCGGCTCCACCGCAGCCAATAAATCGACACTGTTCGGTTTGGTTCGATTTAGGCGACTTACCGCCTGGCGAGCGAGTGTGAGGGCATGGTTGTCGTTGCGCGCGTAATGATCAGCGACCCCGGATTCCCGCGTATGCACGTCGGCGCCACCTAAGTCTTCAGCGCTCACCTCTTCCCCCGTCGCCATCTTCACCAGTGGTGGTCCACCAAGAAAAATAGTGCCTTGATTGCGCACGATAATGGCTTCGTCCGCTAGGGCGGGAACATAGGCGCCGCCCGCCGTGCACGATCCCATCACGACGGCTATTTGCGGAATGTTCTCAGCCGACATGTTCGCTTGATTGAAAAAAATGCGGCCAAAGTGCTGTTTGTCAGGAAAGACCTCGTCTTGATTCGGCAGATTAGCGCCGCCTGAGTCCACCAAGTAAATGCACGGCAAACGATTTTGCTGCGCAATATCTTGAGCACGCAGATGCTTCTTTACGGTAACCGGGTAATAAGTGCCGCCCTTAACTGTAGCGTCGTTGGCGACAATCACGCACTCTTGGCCAGCTACACGCCCGATGCCAGTAACTAAACCCGCTGCCGGCACATCATCTTTGCCGTAGAGTCCGAACGCGGCTAATTGCGAGAACTCTAAAAATGGCGTTCCCGGATCGATTAGCCCATTAATACGATCTCGCACCAACAACTTGCCTCGAGCCTGGTGCCGTTGTTGATAACGCTCACCGCCACCTTGTTCAATACGCGCAACCTGTCGCCGCAAATCATCCACCAGCGCTTGCATGTGTTCAGCATTTCCCACGAACTCCTGAGATCGAGGATTTAAGGTTGTGTCTATTCTATTCATGCCGTCTCCCTGCACCGTGCCGATTGATACCGTTTTATGCTACGCCACCACGTTGTCGACGTGATGCGCTGACCGAGCGTTGTTGTCAATCTTTTAGATCGAGTAGCAGAAACTCGAGCGTTTTTTTGGGCGCTAATACACCAACGTTTATCTTTTATTCTGACTACTAAGATCAAGATTGAAATTTACGCTCATCCGTCTAGGGTAGCGGCGCTGATTGTATTTACTACTTGAGAAACATGATGGAAAAGAAGTTTGAGGTTGCAATTGTAGGCTGCGGTTTTTCCGGAATGCTGTGCGCGAATTTTTTACGCGAGGCTGGGATAACCAACTTCTGTCTGCTAGAAATGAATTCTAGTCTCGGCGGTGTGTGGAGTCACGGCGGCGTTGGCGGTTATCCAGGTGCGGCCTGCGATGTGCCTTCTTATACCTATTTGCCGTTTCTTGACCAGACTGGCTTTATCCCGTCGAAAAAGTACGTCAATCAATCTGAAATCGCAGACTACGCCGAGCTCCTAGCTGATCACTGCAATATCCGCGACAACATTCAGTTTTCGCGCAAAGTGATGGACGTCGCTTATATCGATACGGCCACCTGGCGACTTAACACTTGGGATACCGCCAACGATTGTGCCGCAGAGCCGATTGTTGCAGCGCATGTGGTTTGCGCTAACGGGCCACTTTCGAGCCCAAGAATGCCAGAAATATCGGGTACAGACTGTTTCCAGGGTGAGAGTTTTCACACCGCACGTTGGGACTACGACGTCGACTTACGAGGCAAGCGTGTCGGCATAATTGGTACGGGGGCATCAGCAGCCCAGGTCATCACCTCGATTGTGGACGACGTGCAGTCGCTAACGGTATTTCAACGCACACCCACCTGGGCCATGCCAAGGGACGATGAGCCAACCCCTCCCGAAATCGTTAACGCGTTCAAAGCCGGAGGATACAGCGAAAAACTGCGCCACGTAGATTGGAAGGGCGAACTGCCACCTGATCCTGATGCTTTGTTCACATTTGAGATGCTGCATGACGAGGAGCAAAACGCAGCCATTTGTGCAGGGATCGCCCAACGTATCCGCAAAGAGGTCAACGATCCAGCGCTTGCAGAGCTACTGACGCCGGACTATCCGTTCTTTTGTAAACGGGTGTTATTCATCGATGACTACTATACGACCTTCAACAAATCCCACGTCACTCTCGTTAACGACCCTGGCGGCGTAGTGTCTGTAAATGAGACTGGAGTGGTAATGGCAAGCGGCGCTGAGCATGACGTCGATGTGCTGATTTTCGCCACCGGTTTTGACAGCAATCACATTCCTTTCCCGGTGACAGGACGAGATGGCAAAACCCTTGCCGATGAGTTTGGCGCCAATGCTGCCAATAACTTCCAAATGACCCGGCCCAAATCTTTGTGGGGCATGCACGTTAGCGGCCTACCAAACTTTTATATGATGATAGGGCCGCAAAGCCTAAACCCAGTAACCAATGTCACGCTGTTGTGCGAGGAGCAAGGCAAGTACATTGCAAACCTAGTCACGTCTATGCACAGCAATGGCCAACGCGAAGTAGAGCCTACTGCCGCCGCTATTGCTGACTGGACTGAGCGCTGTACGGTCAGTTCCGATGGCAAGGTGTGGTTGCGCTGTAACAACTGGTACATGAAAAGTACAAAAACCGACCAACAAGCCGGCCGCGAGCGCAGCCAAGGCATGTGGATGGAATCTTACGAAGACTATCTAAAGCACCTTAAAGGCGCGGCTGGCGGCGGCCCAGAAAGATTACTGCAATTTTCTTAATGCAATAACGATCGAATCAACCACCCGCTCAGTTGCGCTGGGCGCGTCGCTGCCTCACCGCTTGCGCCAATTTCTCCAACAACGGTTCGGTGTCACGCCATGCCACACAGGCGTCAGTTATGCTCTGACCATAAGTTAGCGGCTGTCCTTCCAGAACGTCTTGGCGCCCTTCCACCAGGTTGCTCTCGATCATAAGGCCAAAGATATCTTCGTTGCCGCGACCTACCTGAGCAGCAATATCATTTACCACATCAATCTGCCGCGCCGGCACTTTGCGACTGTTCGCGTGGCTAGCGTCGATCATGATGCGCGCTGGCAAGCCAGCATTAGTTAGCATTGCTGCGGTGTCTTGCACCGAGAACATGTCGTAATTCGCATGCTTACCCCCGCGCAAAATCACATGGCAATCTTCGTTGCCTGCGGTCTGAAATATTGCGGAACGTCCCTGCTTGGTGACCGATAAAAAGTGGTGGGATTGCGAGGCGGAGCGAATTGCATCTACCGCCACTTGAATGTCGCCATCCGTAGCGTTTTTGAACCCCACGGGGCAAGACAAACCAGACGCCAATTCGCGATGCGTTTGGCTTTCAGTTGTGCGTGCACCGATGGCACCCCAAGACACCAGATCTGCCAAGTACTGAGGGCTAATAAGGTCTAGGTATTCCGTACCCGCAGCCAAACCCTGCTCCGCCAACTGCGCGAGCAACCCGCGCGCCAACTTTAACCCTTTGTTGATTTGAAAGGTGTTATTCAGTTCCGGATCATTGATAAGTCCCTTCCAACCAACGGTTGTGCGCGGTTTCTCAAAATACACACGCATAACCACACACAGGTCATCCGCCAACGCATCTGCGGATTTCTTCAGTAGTGCCGCATATTCCAACGCGGCAGCGGTGTCGTGGATGGAGCACGGACCCACCACCGCGACAAGGCGATCGTCTTCGCCACTGAGAATGCGATGGATAGCCTGACGCGCCTCACTCACCGTGGCCGCCGCCACCGCGGAGGGCGGCATTTCTGCAATCAAAGCCTGGGGTTCCATTAGCTCCGTTATTGAGCCGATTCTCAGATCGTCGGTCGCGAATGACATTCTTATTCTCTTATCCCAACTCAGTACACCACGGCTGCGAAGGTTATCACGCCCATGGGCGCCACATCATCGTTGATTAGCGTTGCTGGTACCGGGTGACGGTTTGATCCGCCGCGCGCTGCAACGCCGACGCGATCTTTTCATCAAGACCGGCGGTATAGCGGAGTCCAACTGGACTTTGGCCAGTGAGCACGGCGAAAACCGTGCACGCGGCCAGATATGTGCCTGCGAGGCTTGGGTGCTTAACCGTCTGCTGGTACACCGGCTTGCCATTGTCATAACCAAGCAGATCTGGTGAATACAGATCCACCGACGTGTTTTGCGTCACGGCCGCAAAGGCCAACCCGATCGGTATAACTCGAGCCCCCAGCTCTGCGCCTCTTTTTGTATACGCCGCCGCCAGACCCTGTGTCATCTCTGGATCATCAGCATAGGCCCAGGTCATCATCAATATCGGCTCTACATCATGCTCGCGAGCAATGCGGCTCAACTCATCGGAAGCCTCCACAAAGCGCTGCCAACGCTTTAGCGGGCCGTTGCTGTAGTCATGCATAACCACTGCCTGCCATGAGTCATTCACCACGGCACTTTGTAACCCTGCAGCGTGCTCCCACAAGCCAGAGCCTGAAAAAGTCAGCATGCGCAAATTGCTCTGACCCGAGCGATGCAATCCGGCAGCACGCAACAAGTTGCCGTAATGCATGTGCAAACCATTGTTGTAATAGGTGAAGCTATTGCCGACAAACAGTACTTTGTCTGGCATCTGTCCAGGAGCAGCCGAGGCGAGCGCGACGTTGAACAGTAAAACTATGGCCACAATAATCTGCGCCCGAATCGTTACTGCTGTTAACTGGTCGATGCTGTAGCAACCAGATCTGGCTCCGATTTTAGCTCTCATGTGTCAAACAGATCCTTTTGCGCGCGCCGCCAAAACACCAGTCCGATGGCGGCATTAAACAGAATGAAGAAGTTGTGTTGCACAAATCCAAAGGCCGCCATCTGCCCTTCATTGTCCGGAAATAACACCACCCAAAAGGTAATAGCAGCAGCACGCATGGGTGTCGGCACCGCGGCGGCGAAGAAAATCACAGGCAGTAAGGGCAACAGGCCAAGTACACTGGCTTCTACTCCAAACAGATTCAACGCCGCTGTGTACACCCCTACCGCGGCCAGCAACGCCGGCGACCGTAACAAGAAAAACGCAAAATAATGCCAGGGCCGAGCTTCGCGGAACGCGTGGAAAATCGGTTTATTGCGCAAGGTGTTGTTCGGTAGGACTTTACCGCGAAAGAAAGCGATCCATACCACCAATACCACCGCACCGGCCAGACCAAACCACGGAATTAGACCAAAGGCAGCGGGCAAGTCATCACCAGCGAATGCATAGCCGACACTGGCCCATGCCAGCAGATAAAACACCTCGCAGAACATGATGAACAGCATTACCGACCCGACTTCCCAGCCCGGCACATGATGCCGCCGGTGCAGGTACCAGGCCATTCCGCCTTTGCCCACCTGTTCATTGAACAGCGACACAATGTAGGCGCTCGCTCGCACCGGTAAAATGTCTCGGTAGCGAATGTCGGTGATGAACCAGTTCAGCGCACGACTAACAACCAGCGTATCGATCGCAAAATAGAACAGCGAGTAACTCACCATAATGAGTAGCCAAGCGCCCCACTGCACATTGGCAAATACTTGTCGCATGTACTCCAGCAACGTCAGCCCTTCACGCATGGCCGCGCCGTTAAGACGGTAATAAAGATAGGCGAAACACAATAAGGTGATGAAGAAAAAAATAGTCCGCCCTATGGTTGAGGATTTTTTATTCGCGGGCTGTTGTGGTTGCGAGGTTTCTGCGCTCACGGGACACCTGTTCATTTAGCGGTGGCAACACTTTACCTAAATCGCGCGCTTTTGCAGCGACCGTTTTCAACGACGCTAGAAGCCAGTACCCTTCACCTAACGAATGGAGGGACGCTATGAATCTTTACGACAACAAAGACTTACGCTGGAAGCATCACACTGGAAGCGACAAGTTCGACTATCCAATTAATTTTAAGTCCGCGTTACTCAACGCCAGAGAAGATGGTCACGTTGACTTGCTCTACTGGTGGGAACCCAACAGCTATTGCCATTTCCATCGCCACAGCGCGCATACGACGTCATTGGTCTTAAAGGGCGAATTACACGTGATCGACGTAGATCCGCACACCGGCGAGGAGTTACATACTCGAATTCGCACAGTTGGTGACTACGCTCACAAGGAGCCCGGCGACGTGCATATGGAGCGCGGCGGCCCAGATGGCGCGTTGGTGTTGTTCAGTTTATACACACCAGATGGCTTACTGGCAGAAACTCTCGCCAACGACGGCAGAGTTCTGAGCCAATCTACCATGGCCCCCATATTGGCAAAGGTCGCTAACTAGCCGATCAGAAACACCGCAAGCGCAACTCCGGCCGATACCAAAAGACCATAGTCAGCGCAATGTAACCAGACAAATTTGAGGAACCGACCGATGACAATGTTTCGTATTTTCTTAATCACCTTTTTGCTTGTCTTGACCATCTACAGCGTCATCGTAGTGGCAAATCACGGTATTAGCCTATTCGTTCCATTTTTTGGCGCCATCGTCGATATGACGTGGTCGGGGCAATTCAATTTGGACTTTATGGGCTTCCTCGCCCTGAGCGGTCTTTGGGTGAGTTGGCGCAATGACTTTAGCCCTGCAGGGATCGGCTTGGGCGTGCTGGCGTTTTTTGGCGGCATGATTTTCTTGCCGATTTATTTGCTATACCTCCTAGCGACCAATAACGGTGCCACGGCAACAGTGTTATTGGGCAGCAGGAGGCTCGCGGCACTACAAAAAGGCTGAGCCAACTTGTCATAAACGACAACAGCAAAACGCATTCATGCATAAGTTAAGGGGGTAGATTTATGTATCCAGGTAAATACGCGGAAGCGCATCCGGACCGGCCGGCCTTTATTATGGCCAGCACAGGAGAGGCGGTCAGCTACGCAGAATTCGAAGGGCGCAGCAATAGACTGGCGCAACTGCTGCGAGCCCAAGGCCTCGCGCACGAGGATCACTACTCTATCTTCATGGAAAATAACGCCCACTATCT